>OLOS01000062.1_pt1 | contig 120524 bp, 132 predicted proteins | sample 1672631 | NCBI WGS metagenome assembly OLOS01 (sample SAMEA3136707, study PRJEB25190) | human gut metagenome | biome: human gut; feature: human-associated habitat; material: faeces | place: Austria | collected 2013
GGCTCCGCCAATGGCGGAGCCGCTTCGCTGTATCAGGTATCAGCGCGTCATGCGGTTATCCGTGCCAATGGCGTATGTGCAGAGGCGGCCAGTACCAGCAGTACCAGCACCAGAGCGCAAATAATAATGGACGCCATAATAATGGCGCCCAGCACGGACAGGATGACAGTATGAGAAGCGGCGCAGGCGCAGCAGAAAGCAGCACCGGCGCAGGCGGCGGTCATCATGGTATTCATGGCTTTCTTCGTGGTCTTGGTCATCACGGCCGCCTCCTTTCGCTTCGGAAATGTTGGGCCTATTGTAGCAAAGCGAAATTCCAAAGTCAACGGTGTTTTCACAAAAAACGTCATCATATCGCACAATCAGCCACAATATGCATTATGCAATATGCATAAAAACGAACCACTTTCTCCCAGAAACTGGAAATTCCACGGCCGCAGCCGGTCTGCCGCTCTGAACACAAAAAACGATATAGACGGACAAACATACGACAATACCGAACAGTACCCCTTGCATTTTCTGCGTTATCCTGTAAAATAGACAGCGAACCTCCGCGCGGTACGCGCGGAAGCGGAACAGACTGAAAAGGGAGGCCCGTCCATGCATACGCCCCGGCACCCAACACGCAGCATAACGATCATGGCGTCAGCGCTGCTGGCGCTGTTTCTGCTGTCCTTCGTGCTGGGCCGCTACGGCGTCCCCCTGGGCGAGGTGGTAAAGATACTCCTCTCCCGCGTATTTCCCGTTGAACAGACCTGGACGGACAACATGGCCATCGCCGTGTGGAATGTCCGCCTGCCCCGCATCCTGCTGGCCTGCCTGGTGGGCTGCGGCCTCTCCGCCGCCGGCACCGCCTACCAGACCGTGTTCCAGAACCCCATGGCCGCACCGGATATCCTGGGCGCGTCCTCCGGTGCCTGCTTCGGTGCGGCGCTGGGGATCCTGACGGGCCAGAGCACCGTGATGGTCACCGTTTTCGCCTTCCTGGCCAGCCTGCTGTCCGTTGCCCTGGTCTATCTGGTGGGCCGCCGATCCCGGGGCAGCCGTGTGGTGAGCCTCCTGCTGGCCGGTATCATGGTAGGCTCGCTGTTCTCGGCCTGTACCTCCTATATCAAGCTGGTGGCCGATCCCACCAACCAACTGCCCCAGATCACCTACTGGCTCATGGGCAGCCTCTCCGGCACCCGTATGCACACCGTCGCCTTTGCCGCTGTCTGTATGGCGGTAGGGCTGACGCCCCTGCTGCTGCTCCGCTGGCGCATGAACCTGCTGACCCTCTCGCCGGATGAAGCCCGCGCCATGGGCGTCCACACGGACCGCCTGCGTCTGGCGGTGATCCTCTGTGCCACGGTGCTGACGGCCTCCGCCGTCTCCGTCTCCGGCATGATCGGCTGGGTGGGTCTGGTGATCCCCCATCTCAGCCGCCGCCTCGTGGGTAACGACTGCCGCAGGCTCCTGCCCATGGCCTGCCTGTTCGGCGCGGCCTTTCTTCTGCTGGTGGACGACCTGGCCCGCACCCTTGCGGCGACGGAGATCCCCATCGGTATCCTGACGGCCTTCGTGGGCGCGCCGTTCTTTATCTACCTCATGGTGAAGGGAGGCGACCGCCTGTGACCCTCACGGTATCGCACCTGACCTTCGCTTATCCCAAGGCCCCGCCGGTGCTGGAGGATGTCTCCTTCACCGTGCCCGCCGGTGATTTCCTCTCCGTGCTGGGTGCCAACGGCGCCGGCAAGAGCACCCTCTTCCGCTGCCTGCTGGGCGGCCTGGAGGGCTACACCGGCGCCATCTCGCTGGACGGCCGCGACGTGCGGACCTTCTCCCGCCGGGAGCTGGCGGCCCGCATCGCCTACATCCCGCAGATACACCGTCCCACCTTCGGCTATTCCGTGCTGGACACCGCCCTCATGGGCCTGACCCGGCACTTGTCCCCGTTCCAGAGCCCCTCCAAGGCCCTGGAGCAGCAGGCTCTGACCGCCCTGGAGCAGCTGGGTGTGGCTCACCTGGCGCAGCGGAACTTCGCCGCCCTCTCCGGCGGCGAGCAGCAGCTGGTGCTCATTGCCCGCGCCCTGTGCCAGCAGTCGGAGCTCCTCATCATGGACGAGCCCACCGCCTCTCTGGATTACGGCAACCAGCTCCGTGTGCTGGAGCAGGTGCGTTTCCTGTCGGAGCAGGGCTACACCGTCCTGCTCTCCACCCACGATCCCCAGCACGCCCTGCGTTTTTCCCGCCGCATCCTGGCCCTGCAAGGGGGCTGCGTGGCGGCGGAGGGCGATACCCGGAGCGTGCTGACGCCGGACCTGATCCGGCAGCTCTACGGTGTGGAGTCCGTGCTGCTGGATACGCCCGATGGCGCGGCCCTGCTGCCGGTGCGGGGAGGTGACCGCCATGTTTAGCTGGTCGGCGGACACTGTCCGCTTCATGGCCGATGCCTGCCGCCGCACCGACTTCCACGAAAAGCTGACGGCGCTGCTGCTGCCGTACCTGAAGCCCACGGATCATATCTGCGACGCCGGCTGCGGCCTGGGATACCTGTCCCTGGCCCTGTCGCCCCATGCGGCCCATATCACGGCGGCGGAGCGCGACGCTGCCGCCCTGGCGGTGCTGCGGCAGGAGCTGGACGCCCGCGGCGTTGCCAATGTGACGCCCCTGTGCGCCGATGTGCTGGCCTATACGCCGGCAGAGAAGTTCGACGCCATGGTGTTCTGCTTTTTCGGCAGCATGGAGGAGATACTGGCCGCCGCCTTCCGCCAATGCCGTGGCACGGTGCTGGCCGTGGTGCGTGACGACGTGTGCCACCGCTTTTCCGGGGCGCCCCGTGCGCCGGGCCGCCATAGCTTCGATGCCGCCTGCGGTGTGCTGAAGGCCCACGGTATCCCCTATACGGCGCAGCGTGCGGCGCTGGACTTTCCCCAGCCCTTCCGCACCCTGGAGGATGCCCGGACATTCCTGACCATCTACGGCGGGGGAGCGCCTGCGGAGGACGATCTCCGCGCCAAACTTATTTCCACCGGCGATCCTGACTTCCCGTGGCAGCTGCCCGGCGTCCGCCGCTTTGGAATGATTGCATTTTCAACAGAAGAAGGAGAACACATATGAACAAGACAAAACGATTGCTGGCGCTGGCCCTGGCGCTGGTGATGAGCCTGACCCTGTTTGCCTGCGGCCGGAAGGCCCAGGACGACAAGATCGACGACAGCACCCGGACGGAGAACACCACCCGCGTGTTTACCGACTCCTGCGGCCGCGAGGTCACCGTCCCCACCGATATCCAGAAGGTGGCCGTCTCCGGCCCTCTGGCCCAGATGGTGGTCTTTGCCATCGCCCCGGACAAGATGGTGGGTGTGGCCAATGCCTGGGACGAGACCGCCGAGAATTACTTTGACCAGAAGTATCTGGACCTGCCCCTGCTGGGCCAGCTGTACGGCGGCAAGGGCGAACTGAACCTGGAGACGCTGCTGACGGCCGATCCCGACGTGGTCATCGATGTGGGCGAGCCCAAGAGCACCATGGCGGAGGATCTGGACGGCCTGCAGGAACAGACCGGAATCCCCTTTGTCCACATTGACGCCTACCTGGCCTCCATGGACGATACCTATGCCATGCTCAGCGACCTGCTGGCTATGCCCAACGAGGGTCAGGCCCTGGCCGACTACTGCCGCAATGCCTATGACACCGTCAAGGCCATCGTGGACGGCGTGGAGAAGGCCGATGTCCTGTATATCACCGGTGAAGAGGGCCTGAACGTCATCGCCAGGGACTCCTATCACGCCGAGGTCGTCGATATGCTGTGCAATAATCTGGCTGTGGTGGACGAGCCCTCCTCCAAGGGTACCGGCAACGAGGTGGACATGGAGCAGATCCTGAACTGGGACCCCTCTATCGTGTTCTTCGCCCCCGGCAGCATTTACAGCACCGTGGCCGATAACGAGAACTGGCAGACCATACCTGCCATCAAGGACGGCAAGTATTACGAGGTGCCCTTCGGCCCCTACAACTGGATGGGCTTCCCGCCAAGCGTCCAGCGCATCCTGGGTATGCAGTGGATGGCCAAGGTCCTGTACCCCGAGGCCGCTGACTACGATATGTATGAGGTCACCCAGACCTATTTCCAGCTGTTCTACCACTGCGACCTGACCATCGACCAGTACAACGCGCTGGTGGCAAATTCTCTCCCCGCTGTGAAGGCCGCCGGCTGAATAAACGAACAGGGAGCGGCACCGCCGCTCCCTATGGCCCTTGAAAGGAGACGCGTATGAACAACATCTTCCAGACCCTGCTCTATCAGCGGGAAAAGCAGAAGGACACCGTGTTGGCCACCATCGTGTGGGATGACGGCTCCGCCCCCCGCGGCGCGGGCAGCCAGATGCTGGTGGGGGCGGATGGTCTGCTCTCCGGCACCATCGGCGGCGGCGCGGTGGAGCTGCGGTCCATTCAGCTGGCCCGGGCGCTGCTGGCCGGTCAGCACGTGGACGCCCTGTATGACTTCAAGCTCTCCCGTGACGGTGAGCTGGGCATGGCCTGCGGCGGCGATGTGACGGTGCTGTTCACTCCCGCCCGGTTGTCGGATCGCGTCTGGGACGCGCTGGCGGCGGAGGTGCTGCGCTGTGTGCGTGACCGTGTGCCCGGCTGGCTGGTGCTGCCGCTGGACGGCGCCGCACCCCATATCGCCGAGACGGCGGAGACAGGCGAGGGCGTGTTCTCCCTGCCGCTGCCGGTGGGGGAGCGCGCGGTCATTTTCGGCGCGGGACATATCGCTCGTGCGCTGACGCCTCTGCTGCGGACGGTTGGCTTCCGTCCCGTGGTGGTGGATGATCGGCCGGGTTTTGCCACGGCGGAGCATTTTCCCCAGGCGGACCGGACCATCTGCGGCGACTTTGACCGCATCAGCGACTACCTGACGCTGACGCCGGAGGACTATGTGGTCATCATGACCAACGGCCATGAGCACGACTTTCAGGCGGAGGTGCAGGTGCTGCGGGGCGAGACGGCCTATGTGGGCGTCATCGGCTCCCGGAAGAAAACGGCCTTCGTGAACCAGCGCCTGCGGGAGGCGGGCATTCCCGAGGAGAAGATCGCCTTTGTCCACACGCCGGTGGGCACACCCATCAAGGCCGTGACGCCGGAGGAGATCGCCGTGTCCATCGCCGGTGAGATGATCTGCGTCCGTGCCGCGCGGCGCGAAGCGGCAGGGGAGGTACACCATGGCTGCCCCATGCACTGACCACCTGTTCCTCACCGGTGACAAGGGCGTGGGCAAGTCCACGCTGGCGCGCTGCCTGCTGGCCGGGCATACACCCTGCGGCTTCCGCACGGTGCGGGTAACAGGCGTGCTGGACCGGCCCTCTGTGCATCTGCTGCCCGCGGTGGGCGGAGTACCGTCGGCGGAGAATTTGCTGTTCTACTGCGGCGCTTATTCCTGCGAGAGGTTCGACACGCTGGGCACGGCGGCCCTGCGTGACCGTGACGGGGACGTCCTGCTGATGGACGAGCTGGGCCCGGCGGAGTCCGGTGCCAAAAAATTCTGCGAAGCGGTGCTCGCGGCCCTGGACGGTGACCTTCCCATTCTGGGCGTCCTGCAAAAGGCGGACACGGAATTTCTCCGGGCCGTGGCCGGTCATCCCCGGGTGCGTCTGGTGACCGTCACCGTGGAAAACCGGGACGAGCTGCGCCATACCATGACCTTTTAACAAACGCTGCGCTATGGTGTACCGCATATAACAAAAGGGTATATAAAAGAGCACAGAAGCAGGTCAACAAGAGCAGCCTAAAGTAAACGAAAGTGACATGCACCGTCAAAGGGCGCGGGAATATCCCGCGTCCTTTTTTCGACTTTTACTTCCCATAAGGGACGGTTTGCGGTATACTATGGGGGAGAAAACAGGGGAGGTGACGCGGTGAAGCTGCGTATCATCACCGGCCGTGCCGGTGCGGGAAAAAGTAAGCTGGTGCTCGAAACCATTGCGGCACAACGGTTTGAGCGCCCGCAAATTTTGCTGGTACCGGAGCACGCCACCCACGAGGCGGAGCTGGATCTCTGCCGCGCGCTGGGGGATACCGCCAGCCGTGACGGGGAGGTGCTGAGCTTCCAGAGCCTTGCCACCCGCGTGCTGTCACAAACCGGAGGCATATCCGATATAACGTTAGATAATGGTGGTAAAATACTGATAATGCGCCGCGCCTTGCAGGAAGTTTCATCATATTTGACGGTGTTTTCCAAGCCGTCACAGCGCCCGGCCTTTCTGCGGGAGCTGGTGGCCCTGGCCGATGAGTTGTACGCCTATAAAATCGCGCCGTCCCTTCTGCTGCAACAGGTTCAGGACATTCCGGGCGCCGCCGGAGATAAGCTGCGCTCTACGGCGCTGCTGTTCGGCGCTTATGACGCGCGACTCCACGGCGGCGACTTTGATGCCCGGTCAAAAGTGCAGAAACTCTGCGATAAACTGCCGAATTCTGACTATTTATGCGAAAAAGATATCTACATTGATGGGTTTTCCTATTTCAACCGAACGGAGGAGGATATCATTGCCGCCGCGCTGAAACAGGCCAACTCTGTTACAGTGACTCTGCTGGGCGATGACAGTGACCCGCAGCTCTTCCGCAACGGCATACAGCAGCGGGAACGCCTGCGCAGACTGGCGAAGGACGCCGGTTGTAGTTGTGAAGTAGAAAACCTTGTCAGGAACAGCGACACAGCGTTTTCGCACCTGGAACGGCACTTCTTCACTGCGGAAAATATGTGGATGGGCGACACGCCGCCCATCACCTTGTATCAGGCCAACACCGCCTATTCTGAGGTGGAATATGTGTCTGCGCAGCTGCGAGCGCTGGCACAAAAGGGCGTTCGCTGGCGTGAGATGGCCGTGGCGGCGCGGAATATGGAGGTATACGGCCCGTTGCTGGAGGCCGTGTTCCGCCGAGACGATGTTCCCGCCTATATCAGCCGCAGGAGCGACATTTTGGAGCAGCCGGTCTTGACGCTGCTGCTGTCCGCCGTCGACGCAGTGACAGGCGGCTTCGAGTATGAGGACGTGTTCCGGTGCCTGAAGACCGGCATGACGGCACTGACGGCGGCGGAATGCGATCTTCTGGAAAACTACGTGATCCGTTGGGAAATTCGGGGTAATATGTGGTTGCGGGACGCCGACTGGACGGCGGATCCGGATGGATACAGCGGAGAGATGACTGATTATCGCCGGGAACAGCTGGCCGAGATAAACGCGGTCAGAAGAAAAGTCAGAAAACTGTTTCTTACCCTGAGTGATGGGATAAAATCCAATAAGACGGTAAGCGGTAAAGCTGAAACGCTTTACAAATTTGCGGAGGAGGCCGGTACACCGGCCGTGTTGGAACAGCGGGAGAAAGAATTGCTGGAGCAGGGGCAGATGCAGGCGGCAGAGGAATATGCCCAGCTGTGGCGGATATTCTGCGATGTACTGGACCAGTTCGTGTCGCTTTTGGGTGACACGGAGGTGGACGGCGATGAGTTTGCGCGACTGCTGCGGCTGACGCTGAGCCAGTATGCCGTGGCCACCATACCCGCTGCGCTGGACCAGGTAAAGGTAAGCCCCCTGACGCGAAATGACCGCCATACAGTGCAGCATCTTTTCCTGCTGGGCGCCAATGACCATGTGCTGCCCACGGTGGAGAAGGGCGGCGGTATATTGGACGAACAGGAGCGTGAGCTTTTGCAGCAGCAGGGAATACTGCTGTCCGACGCCACGTTCGACCCGCTGAGCAATGAGCTGCAGAATATCTATGCCGCCTTGGCCCAGCCAACGGAGACACTGACCGTGTCCTGGTGCGCCGGCGATGAGTCGGGGGCGAAGCTGCTGCCGTCCTTTGTGGTAGAGCGTATCCGCAAGCTGTTCCCTCAAGTGGAAATACAACGGGAAGACGGCGCGTACCGCTGCGGACTGCCTGCGGCAGCGCTGGCACTGGCAGGACAGCGGCCCGGCGGTGCGCTGTGGCGTTATTTTGAGATGCATGGACAGGGCGGTACGCTGGAGAAGATGGCAGCGGCCCGGGCTATGGGCCGGGGAAGGCTGTCACCCGGGGCGGTACGCAGCCTGTACGGCAGTACGCTGGCCATGTCCGCCTCGCGGCTGGACCAGGTGAAGAGCTGTCACTTTGGCTATTTCATGGAGTACGGCCTGCGGGCCAGGGAACGGACAAAGGCGGATTTCCAGGCGCCGGAAGTGGGGACGTTTATCCACTATCTGCTGGAGAATGTTCTGCGGGAGGTGGAGCAGCAGGGGAAGCGGCCGGAAAGACCGGCGCTGGCGGCGTTGGTGCGGCGGTATACGGATGAGTATGTCCGGACGGTCATCGACGGCTACGGCGAGAAGAGCGCACGGTTCCGGTATCTGTTTTCCCGGCTGCGGGAGACGGCGTTGGTCATTGTTGAGAACGTGCTGGATGAGCTGGAGCATTCGGATTTCCGGCCTGTGGCCTTTGAATTGGGCTTCGGCGGCAAAAACGGACAGCTGCCTGCCGTCACGGTGACGGCGGGAGATACCACGCTGTCCGTCACCGGTAAGGTGGATCGGGTGGACGGCTGGCTGAAGAACGGGAAGCTATATCTGCGGGTAGTGGACTACAAAACCGGGAAAAAGGCTTTTGATCTGGCGGATGTGCGCTACGGCCTGGGTATTCAGATGCTGCTGTATCTTTTCGCACTGCAGCGGTACGGCGGGGACTATTTTGGGGCGGCGGTGGAGCCGGCGGGAGTGCTGTACCTGCCGGCGAGGGACGTCGTTAAAAAGGCGGATCGGGCCATCGCGCCGGACAAGCTGGCCGCGCTGCTGCGGGGCGAGCTGCGTCGGACGGGCATGGTGCTGTCCGACCCAGAGGTGCTGACAGCCATGGAGCACAGTGCGCTGGAGTCACCCTGCTATTTGCCTATTGCAGTGAAAAAGGACGGTTTGGTCAGCGGTTTGGCGGCCAGTGTGTTGGCGGATGCAGCTCAGATGGGCAAAATGGGTCGGTATGTGGATGAGCTGCTGAGGAAGGTAGCCCGGGAGCTGGGCGATGGCAATATTGACGCAGATCCATGCCGCAGGGGGCCTCAGGAAAGTGCCTGCGACTGGTGTCCCTTCGCGTCGGCCTGCTGGTTTGACGAGAAACGGGACAAGCCCCATTATCTGCAAAAGACCACGCCGGAAGAATTCTGGCAGCTGGTGGACGAGGAGGTGACGCGCCGTGGCTGACATCCAACTGACGGCACAGCAGCGTGGGGCAGTGGAGGACCGGGGCGGCAGCCTGCTGGTGTCCGCCGCCGCCGGATCCGGCAAGACGAAGGTGCTGGTAGAGCGTGTGTTCGCTTATCTAACGGAGGAACACTGCCACATAGACGATTTCCTTATTATCACATTTACCCGCGCCGCTGCCGCCGAACTGCGGACAAAGCTGGCCGCAGAGCTGGCGAAGCGGGTGGCACAGGACCCGGAGAACAGTCACCTGCGGCAGCAGATGTTCCGGGTGTATCAGGCGGACATCAAGACGGTGGACGGCTTCTGTGCAGGGCTGCTGCGGGAGCATATCCATCTGCTGGAGCCGGTGGATGGGCGGAGTCTGACGCCGGACTTCCGTATCCTGGATGAGACGGAGGCCGGCGTGCTGAAGCAGCGGGCACTGGAGGATGCACTGGAGGCGTTCTATCAGCGGATCGAGCAGGGGGACGAAGGCTGCCGGGCGTTGGCGGAGACGCTGGGCTTCGGCCGGGATGACCGGGCGTTGGCGGCGCTGGTGCCGGAGCTGCACGGAAAATTGCAGAGCCATCCCTACCCGGACAAGTGGTTGGAGAAGGCTGCGGAGAGCTGGGCGAACTTGCCGGAACGGCTGGGCGACAGCGTGTACGGCCGGACGATCATGGAGGACACGGTGCGCCGCGCCAGTTACTGGGCGGGGAGGCTGGAACGCGCCGTGAAGGATATGGAAGACTGCGAGAGCGTGTATAACGCCTATGGAGATCGGTTTTTGGAAACGGCGGCGCAGCTGCGGGAATACGCGGCCGCGGCCCGGGAGGGCTGGGATGCCATGGGCCGTGTGCAGCCGGCCTTCCGGCGGATGGGCGTGGTGAAGGGGGACGAATGCGCCGGGGCGAAGGACGCGGCGCGGGCGGTGCTGGAAAAGTGCCGTGACGCATTGAAGAAGCTGTCCGCGCCGTATCAGACGGCGGAGACGGAGTTGCTGGGCGATCTGCAGGTCATCGCGCCCGCTATGCGGGCGCTGCTGGCACTGACAGGGGACTTCGACAAGCGGTTCCGGGCAGAGAAGGTGCGGCGGAACGCTATGGATTTCTCTGACCAGGAACACTACGCCGTGCAGATGCTGTGCCGCAAGGACGGAACGCCCACGGAGCTTGGTGAGCAGGTGTCCCGGCGGTACCGGGAGATCATGGTGGACGAGTATCAGGACACTAATGAAGTGCAGAACTGTATCTTCCGGGCGGTATCACGGCAGGGAGAGAATATCTTTGCCGTGGGCGATGTGAAGCAGAGCATCTACCGGTTCCGGCTGGCGGAACCGGGGATATTCCTGGAAAAATACAGGACCTATGCCGATGCGGACCACGCTGAGCCGGGTGCGCCGCGGCGGCGGGTACTGAGCCGGAACTTCCGGTCACGCCGGGAGGTGCTGGCGGCTGCGAACTTTGTGTTTGCGGCGCTGATGTCCCGGGAAATGGGCGAGCTTGATTATACAGAGGAGCAGCATCTTCACTTTGGGGCGGAATACTATCCGGAGGTGCCGCGGGAGACGGAGTTCCACTATCTGGCTGTGGAGGACACACCGGAGCAGCGGTTCGACCGGGCGGAGGCCGAGGCGCGGTTCGTGGCAAAGCGTATTCGCCGTATGCTGGACGAAGGGTTCACTGTCCGGGGTGAGGACGGCACCATGCGTCCGGCAGCACCGGAGGATATCGTGATACTGATGCGCTCACCCAGCGCCCGGCAGACGGTATTCGCCGCCGCCTTGGCACGGGAGGGGATCCCCTGCGACGGCGGGGAAAGTGAGGATTTCTTCTCGGCGATGGAGGTCGCAGTGGTATTGTCACTGCTGGAGGTGGTGGATAACCCACGGCAGGATGTGCCGCTGATCGCGGTGCTGCGTTCGCCACTGGTAGGCATGAGCGCCGACCGGCTGGCGGAGATACGGGCCGTACAGCGTGAGGGGGATTATTACGAGGCGCTGCGGCAGGATGAGGGTGAGGACGCGCAGGCGTTCCTGTCGCTGCTGCATGAGCTGCGGCAGGTGGCGCGGGAACTGTCCGCCGATAAGCTGCTGTGGTATATCTATGACCGCTGCCGGGTGCAGGCGATCTTCGGTGCCATGGAGGACGGTACAGCCCGTCAGGCGCGTCTGAGGGCACTGTATGACTATATACGGCGGCTTGTGCAGGGCGGCAGAACGAGCCTGTTTGACTGTGTACGGCAGGTACGGCAGCTGCTGGAAAGCGGCGATGCGCCGGCCATTACCGCTGCAGGTGCGGCGGGCGGTGTGCGCTTGATGAGCGTGCATAAGTCCAAAGGCCTGGAGTTTCCGGTGGTGTTTCTGGCTGACTTGAACAGGAGCTTCAACCGACAGGACCTGGATCGACCGGTGCTGGTCCATCCCCAGCTGGGCGTTGGTGCGGAGCGCGTGGAGGTGGAACGCCGGCTGCGGTACGACACCGTCTCCAAAACGGCGCTGGCGCTGACGCTGGAACGGGAAGCCAAGGCGGAAGAACTGCGGATACTGTATGTAGCCATGACCCGTGCACAGGAGAAGCTCATTATGGTATGTTCGCGGAAAAACCCGGAGAAGCACCTGAAGGAGCTGTGTGCACTGGCAGAACTGCCGGCGCCGCCGGAGGCGGTGGCCGCGGTAAACTGCCCGGGCGATTGGCTGCTGCTGGCGCTGCTGAGCACATATCAGGCAGGGGTGTTCCACGATTACACCGGGGTACGTCCCGCGGTACTGTGCGACGGGCCGGAGGGCTTGGCGCTGCGGTTGCACCGCATCGGCGGTGAGGAGGACGGCGGTTCGGCGATGCCGGCGAAGGAGCCGGAAGCGCGGGCACCGGATCCGCAGCCGGACGAGGCGGCGCTGGCGTTCCGGTACAGCCACAGAGCGGCGACAGTGACGCCCTCCAAGGTGACGGCTACCCAGCTGAAGGGGCGGGCCATCGATCAGGAGATCGCCGAGGGGACGCTGCCGGCGCGGCGGACCACCGCACCGGAGAAGCCGCGGTTTTTGCAGGAAAAGCGCGGACTGACCGGGGCAGAGCGCGGCACAGCCATGCACCTGGCGATGCAGTTTCTGCCGCTGGATACCCCTGCGGCACCAGAGGCAGTGACGGCTTTTGCGGAAAGACTGACGGCCCGACGGCTGCTGACGCCGGAGCAGGCTGCGGCCCTGGACATCCCGGCGCTGGCGCGGTTTTTGGCGTCGTCGCTGGCAGAGAGGATACGGACTGCGCCGCAGGTGTGGCGGGAGTACCGCTTCGCGTTGCTCACCGATGCGGGTATTTATGACGTCGCGGCAGCAGGGGAGGAGATACTCCTGCAGGGCGTGGCAGACTGCGTGTTTGAGACGACGGCGGGTTTGACGGTGGTGGATTTCAAGACTGATCGGGTGACAGCGGCAGAGGCGTCCCAGCGGGCGGAGGCCTATCGGCCGCAGCTGGACGCTTACGCCGGAGCGCTGTCGCGGATACTGGAAAAGCCGGTGACGGAGCGCATTCTGTATTTCTTCGCCTGCGGAGAAGAAATTTCTTTGTGAAAATAGCGAAAAATGCTTGCATTTGCGGGAAGAGTGTGCTATTATCACAGTTGCGTTTGCGGCGATGCCGCGGCGACGAGTGAACCAGAAAGGGGTGAACAAGAGCAATGAAGGAAGGAATCCATCCCAATTATCAGCAGACTACTATCAAATGCGCCTGCGGTAATGTGATTGAGACAGGTTCTACGAAGAAGGATATTCGCGTGGAAGTCTGCTCTAAGTGTCACCCCTTCTTCACCGGCAAGCAGAAGCTGGTGGATACCGGCGGACGCGTTGCCAAGTTCAACAAGCGTTTCGGCCTGGACAAGTAAGGATACACCACTTTGCAAGACCCGTACCAATGGTGCGGGTCTTGTTTTCTATTTTACTTTTGTGCCGGGATGGGGTATAATCGTGGAAAATCATCATAACGAGGACGACTATGGAACGAAAAACCATTGAAGAAAACAAAAACGGTGCGCGGGACTACGCGGTGCTGGTGGGGCTGCGGTCCCCGGTACTTGGTGCGGACAGCGCCGACGAGGAGAGTCTGGCGGAGTTGGCGGCCTTAGTGGAGACGGCGGGCGGCGAGTCCGTGGGTATGATCCTGCAGAGCCGGGAGAAACCAGACCCCCATAGCTTCATCGGCGAGGGAAAAGTGGAGGAGGTCAAGCGCATGGTGGAGAACAGTGAGGCCACCATGGTGATCTTCGACAACGATCTGTCCCCGTCGCAGGTACGGGTGCTCACGGAGCTGTGCGGTGTGCAGGTGCTGGACCGCAGCGGCCTGATCTTGGATATCTTCGCCCAGCGAGCCCGGACAAAGGAGGGCTGCCTACAGGTAGAGCTGGCGCAGTATCAGTATCTGCTGCCCCGGCTGATCGGTATGTGGTCTCATCTGGAACGGCAGGGCGGCACCGGCGGCTCGCCCATCGGCACGAAGGGCCCCGGTGAGACGCAGCTGGAGACGGACCGGCGGCACATCCGGCGGAAGATCGACAAGCTGAAGGAGGAACTGGAGGAGGTGCGGCGCGTCCGCGCCACCCAACGTCAGCGTCGGCAGAAGAACGAGATACCCGTGGTGGCCATCGTGGGCTATACCAACGCGGGCAAGTCCACACTGCTCAACGCCATCACCGGCGCGGACATACCGGCCAACAACCGGCTTTTCGACACGCTGGACACCACCACGCGGCTGCTGACCGTCAGCGATACGCTGGATGTAGTCATCTCCGACACGGTGGGATTTATCCGCAAGCTGCCCCATCAGCTGGTCGAGGCCTTCAAGGCCACGCTGGAGGAATTGGAGTACGCCGATCTGCTGCTGCACGTCATCGATGCCAGCAATCCGGAGTGGCAGGAACAGGCGCGGATCGTGGATGATCTGATCCGGGAGCTGGGGGCGGAGAATATCCCTTGCATTCGGGTGTACAATAAGTCCGATTTGGCGTTTGCCTTCCAGCGGGACAAGGAGGGGGACGCAGTATCCGTGTCCGCAAAGACTGGCGAGGGGTTGGGCAGGCTGCTCTCCGCCATTGACAAGAAGCTGGACAAGGGCACGAAGCGGGTGACGCTGCACCTGCCCTATGACAAGGCCGGAGCGCTGGACAGCCTGTACCGGGAGGCCAAGGTGGAGTCCGTGGAGTACGGCGAGACGGTGGACGTGGTGGCGGTGTGTACGCCCCGAATCATCGGCCAGCTGAAGGATTATATCGAAGGTTGGACGGAGCCAAAGGAGGAGTGGGAATGAGCGATTTCCGCGTACCCTTTGGCCCGTCAGAGACGGAGTTCACCGAAAAACGATCCCGTTTTATCGGCCATCTGCTGCCGGTGGAGACGGAGGAGCAGGCGCGGGAATTTATCGCGCAGATGAAGAAAAAATACTATGATGCGCGGCACAACTGCTGGTGTTATCTCATTGGCGGCGATACGATGCGCTACGGTGACGATGGCGAGCCTCAGGGCACGGCGGGACAGCCTATGCTGAACGTGTTTCAGCGGGAAAACGTCACCAACGTGGTGTGCGTGGTCACGCGGTACTTCGGCGGGATCTTGCTGGGGGCCGGCGGGTTGACGCGGGCGTATTCCAAAAGCGCCCGCGATGCGCTGGTGGCGGCAGGCGTGTCGGAGATGGGCCTGTGGGCCATAGCGGACATTCCGTGCCCCTACGCGCTGTTCGAGCGTGTGCGTGGTGAGGTAACGGCCCTGGGTGGCACGGTGGACAGCGCCGATTACGGCGCGGACATTCGGCTGACGGTTTCGCTGCCGGCAGAGAACACTGCGGCGCTGCGGGAACGGCTAACGGAGCTGTCAGCAGGCGGCATCGTGCTGACGGTAACGGCGGAGGCATACCGTCCGGGACCAAAGGTGGAAATATAAAGACAGCGACCCCGGAGGCAGGGACCTCCGGGGTCTTTCACGTTTTGCGCTGGGGTATCATACGATGGCATGAGTACAAAGGAGGTGCCAGCATGGAGGAATATCTCATCACCGCCCGGTCCGTGACCCAGGCGCAGCGTATGGCGCAGCTGCTGGAGCGCCGGGGTGTGCGTGCCGTGGTGGGCCGTGCGCCTATGGGCCTGACCGGTAAGGGGTGCGGCTATGTGCTGCGGCTGCGGGGACAGAACCGCACGGTAGCGGCTCTGCGGCTGCTGCGGGAGGCGGGCTTTGCACCCGCGCAGGTATTTGTTCGTCAGGACGATGGGTATAGTGAGGTTGAGCTATGATCTATTTTGATGCGGGGGCCACGACGCTGCAAAAGCCGGAGACGGTGGCACGGGCTATGTACCGGGCGGTGGGGCAGCTATCCTCGCCGGGGCGGGGGAGTTATCCGGCCACGCGGGCGGCGGAGAAAACAGACCTGCAATGCCGCACACTGGCAGCAAAGCTGTTTGGCGTGGCTGATCCGGCGCGAGTGGTGTTCACCTCCTGCGCTACACATGGGCTGAACATTGCCGTGCATACGCTGGTGAAGCCCGGCGGACGGGTGATCATTTCGGGATATGAGCACAACGCTGTTACCCGGCCGCTGCACGCTATCCCCGGCGTGGAGCTGACGGTAGCGGATGGGCCTTTGTTTGACGGGGAAGAGATGGTACGGCAGTTCGCCGCTGCGCTGGCGTGTCCGGCGGACGCGGTGATCTGCACACATGTGTCCAACGTGTTTGGCTTCCGACTGCCAGTAGAGCGCATCGCGGCGCTGTGTCGGGAGAAGGGTGTGCCATTCGTGCTGGATGCGTCGCAGTCTGCGGGGATGCTGCCGGTAGACATGGATGCGCTGGGCGCGGCGTTTATCGCCATGCCGGGGCATAAAGGACTGTACGGGCCGCAGGGCACGGGGCTGCTGCTGTGCGGCGCGGAGCCGGAGCCGCTGCTGCGGGGCGGCACGGGGTCGCAGTCGATCCTGCAGGAGATGCCGGAGGAGCTGCCGGACCGGCTGGAGGCCGGGACGCACAATATGCCGGGGATCGCAGGGCTGTTGGAAGGGCTGCGGTTTGTGGAGCAGCAGGGCGTGGGACGTATTGCAGGGCACGAGAGACACCTGACGCGACATATGGCGGCACTGCTGCGGGATATTCCAGGTGCGGAGGTGTTCTATACCCCGGAGGATGGGGCACAGACAGGTGTGCTGAGCTTTCGCCTGGACGGTTGGGACTGCGAGGCGCTGGGCGAAGCTCTTGCGGCGCAGGGCGCGGCGGTGCGGGCGGGACTCCACTGTGCGCCTCTGGCGCACCGCACGGCGGGAACGCTGGAGACGGGCACTGTGCGGTGCAGCTTTTCGGCCTTTAGCACCACCGCACAGGTAGAGCACTTTGCCCGTATTTTGCGGCAAATCGTTCGTTAAACTGCAAAACTGTTCACATAATTTTTTGTTGCATTTTCCCAATATTTTTTATATAATGTTAGTATCTATTTTTATGCCCGTAACAGGAAGGGTGGTAACGTGGATAAGGTACTTTCGTTATTAGAAAATATTGGGAATTACTTATTGCTGATACGGATATCGGATATACTGGACATCGCCATTATCGCGTTTCTGGTATACAACCTGCTCCGTATGGTCAAAAGTACCCGCGCCGAGAATATCCTCAAGGGCGTGGTGGCGTTTCTGCTGGTGCTTTGGCTGGTTGATATATTGCAGCTCAACGCCATATCGTACCTTATGCGGAACCTGGTGCAGGTGGGGATCCTGTCCATTATCGTCCTGTTCCAGCCGGAGATCCGCCAGATACTGGAGAAGGTGGGCAGCCGGAACATCAAACTGCTGCGGGCCTTCAACGATCCCAAGCAGCAGTCGGAGCTGGAGGCGGCCATCGATCAGACGGTGACGGCGTGCAGCGAGATGTCGCAGAGCAAGACCGGCGTGCTGATCGTCTTTGAGCGCGACATCCATCTGGATGACATGGTGCGAAGCGGTACGACGCTGGACGCCGCCGTGTCCTCTGAGCTGCTGAAAAACATCTTTTTCGTCAAGGCGCCCATGCACGACGGCGCGGTCATCATCCGCCGCGGACGGATCTTGGGCGCGGGCTGCATGCTGCCTTTGAGCAAAAACGTGAACCTGAGCCGCGACCTGGGCATGCGGCACCGGGCCGGTATCGGCATGAGCGAGAACTCCGACGCGGTGGTGGTCATCGTTTCGGAGGAAACAGGTTCCATCTCCGTGGCTATCGGCGGTATGCTCAAGCGGCACCTGAAGCCGGAGACGCTGGGCAAGCTGCTGCGTAATGAGCTGATACCGCCGGAGGAGGAAACGGAGGACAAGCCCCGACGCAATCTGGCGGAGCTGCTGGGACTGAACAGAAAGGGGGCGGACGACCATGTCGGAACGGATCTCTGATACAAACAACGGGACGGCCAACAGCGAGGCGCGCACGCCCCGCTTTAACCGCAGCAAGACCGTGCAGGTCATCATCTCCATCCTGGTGGCCCTGGCGCTGTGGGTATATGTGGATGTGGAGAAGGCGCCGGAGAGGACGAAGACCATCCGGGATGTCCCGGTGGAGTTCTCCGGCGAGAACACCACGTTGGCAGACAAAAATCTGATGCTGCTGTCCGGATATGACACCACCATTGATTTGACGATACGCGGTCCTAAGCGGGAGCTGGTAAAGATGAGCCGGGATAATGTGCGGGTCATTGCCAGTACATCCAGCATCGATTCCGTGGGCGTACACCAGTTGGATTGGACCGTCAGCTTCCCTGATGGAGTGGTACGCACGAATGTCAGCGTGGAGAAGGCCAGCCTGAGCCAGATCACGGTGACGGTGGGCGAGTTGTATACGAAGGAAGTGCCTGTGGAGTGTCAGGTCATCGGCGAGGTGGCTGAGGGATATTTTACCGGCGATGTAGTGCTGGATCCCGAGGTGCTGACGCTGCGCGCCCAACGAGACGATCTGCTGAATGTCAGCTGCGCCAAGCTGACGGTGGATATCAGCGGCGCGACCCGATCGGTGGTGCAGACGGTGGACGTACAGCTGTACGACTACGACGGCAATCTGGTGGAGAACAGCAACATACGCACCAGTGCCAGCCTGATACAGGCCAAGGTGCCGGTGCTGACCACCAAGGAGGTGGCCCTGGCCATAGAGTTCGAGGGCGTGCCCGGTGCGGCGGCAGACAGCATCGTCTGTGATATCGCGCCCAAGACGGTGCGGCTGAACGGAGAGGCCGACGTGTTGGCGTCTATTGACAAGCTCGTGCTTGCCACGCTGCATGTGGACGATCTGGGGCTGCACCAGCAGAATAGCTATGTGGTCACGCCGCCGGACGGCACCTGGCTGGTCAACGGCAACGAGGTGGCCACGGCGGACATCACCCTGGACGGTATCAGCGAGACGACGCTGACGGTGACGGATCTGTCCTTCACCGATCTGCCGGCGGGGCTGTATGCCGTCGTGCCGGAGGGCGGATTGACGGTGCGGCTGTGGGGACTCAGCGAGGAGATCGAGGCCATTACCGCCGAGAACCTGCGGGCCACGGCGGACATGAGCACCGTGACCGGACAGGGGAGCTTCACCGTGCCGGTGACCGTGACGGTCAGCGGGTTCAGCGATGTGACGGTGCGCGGCACCTATGAGCTGACGCTGACCATTACCGACACGCCGCCGCAGACGGAGCCGGCGGTACCTGCCGGCGGAGAGGACCAGACGGTCCCCGAGGTGCCGGAGACATGAGTATTCCCGAGAGGTGAGATAATGACACAGATCGCAACGGTTGAAAAGCTATTGCCCGGCGGGTATGCGGAGATATCCGTACCGCGGAAGAGCGCCTGCGGCCACGACTGCGAGGAATGTGCCGGCTGCGGCATGACCGGCGCGGCTATCAAGGCCCGTGCCAAGAACGATCCCAACGCCCAGCCGGGAGAAAAGGTCGTGGTGGAAAGCAGCACGAAAAAGCTGCTGGGCGTAGTGGCGCTGGTGTATGTGCTGCCTGTGATCGGGTTCCTGCTGGGGTATTTCCTCAGCGAAGGGCTGCTTGAGGGCTGGCGGTACGGGATCGCCGTGGCTGCGGCGGTGCTGGCATTTTTGCCCAGCGTGGCCTATGACCGCTACGCACGGCGGAAAGAGCTGCTGACCTACACCATATTACGGGTGTTCTGAGAGATGTTCGGCTATGTGCGGCCTTCGGATGACCGACTGACGCCGGCGGACCGTGAGACGTTCCGCGCCGCCTACTGCGGGCTGTGCCACGCGCTGGGTGCGCGGTACGGCTTGGTGGGGCGGATGATCCTGAACTATGATCTGACTTTTTTGGCGATGGTGCTGTCGGACGGAGCAGGGGAGATGTGCGCCAAGCGCTGCGCGGTGCATCCGATGCGGAGACGCTGCTGCGTTGCGGGCGATCCGGCGCTGGACGCGGCGGCGGACATGAGCGTGATACTGACCTACTGGCAGTTGCGGGACGGCGTGGCCGACCACGGCTTCTGGGGCGGGCTGAAGTACCGCATTGCGTCGGTGCTGTTGCGTCCGGCGTACCGAAAGGCGCGGGAACGCCGTCCGCGGTTCGACGCGGGGACCAAGGCACATCTGGCGGATCTGGCGGCGCTGGAACGGGAGAGATGTTCCTCCCTGGATGCGCCGGCGGATGCCTTTGCAAAGCTGCTGGCACTGGCGGCGGAGGAGGTCAGCGATCCGGTGCGGCGGCGGGTGACAGCACAGCTGCTCTACCATCTGGGCCGGTGGGTCTATCTGGTAGACGCGGCGGACGACCTGCGGGCGGATATAAAAAGCGGCGGGTACAACCCACTGGCCCTGCGCTTTACGCCGAGGGACGGCGCGCTGGCACCGGCCGACAGTGAGGCACTGGCCCTGACGCTGGATGGTTCTGTCCGGGCCATGGCGGCGGCCTTTGAGCTGCTGCCAGAGACAAAGTACACACCGGTCCTGCGTGCTGCGGTGTACGAGGGACTGTATGCCGTGGGGGCGGCCGTGCTGCACGGTACGTTCCGTAAGCGGCAGAGACGAGAAGAACCTATACGAAAGGCGGACACGGACTATGCGTGATCCCTATCAAGTGTTGGGGGTGCCCAGCACCGCCACAGACGAAGAGGTGAAGAAGGCTTACCGCGACCTGGCGCGGAAGTATCACCCGGACAATTATCACGACAACCCGCTGGCTGATCTGGCGCAGGAGCGCATGAAGGAGATCAACGAGGCCTATGAGGCGGTGCAATCCCAGCGGAAGGCCCAGCGCAGCGGCGGGTATTCCACCTCCGGTACGGGCTACGGCACCGGATACGGCGGGTATCAGTCGGCATATCAGGGGGCCTATCAGGGCAGCAGCCGCTATCAGCGGGTGCGTATGGCCATCAGCAGCGGCGATCTGAACCTGGCGGAGGAGCTGCTGAACGCCCAGACCAACCACGACGCCGAGTGGAATTTCCTCAAGGGTGCGATCTGCTATCGCCGGGGCTGGCTGGACGAGGCGCGGCGGTATTATCAGACCGCCGTTACTATGGCGCCGGACAACCCGGAGTACCAGCGGGCGCTGGATATTCTGGAGGGACGCGGCACGGCCTATCGCCCTGACGGGTATGGTAATGTGACCACCGGCACCTGCGGAAACAGCGACTGTCTGCGCCTGTGCGGCGCCACGCTGTGCTGCAACGCGCTGGGCGTGCCCGTTTGCTTCTGCTGAATTTGTACACAACAGGGGAGGGTTTCCCTGTTCTACTAAAATGAAGGAGTTGATCCCGTGGTCAAGAGTATGACCGGTTACGGCCGCGCCCGCGAGATGCGAAGCGGCAGAGATATCACCGTGGAGGTGCGGTCCGTCAACAACCGCTATCTGGACTGCACTGTGAAGCTGCCCCGCGCCTATATTTTTGCGGAGGACGCCATCAAGACACGCGTACAGAAAGCGATCTCCCGCGGCAAGGTGGATGTGTTCGTCACCATTGACACCTCTGCGGCGGATGTGGCGGTGGTGCAGGTGAACGAAGGGCTGGCGAAAGGGTACTATGACGCGCTGATGCACCTGAAGAACAGCTTTGCGCTGTCCGGCGATGTGACGCCGGAGGTGCTGGCCAGGTTCCCTGATGTACTGACGGTCACCAAGGCGGAGGAGGATGTGGAGGCTATCGCCGCCGACATCTGCGCCGTGCTGGACGATGCGCTGGCGGCCTATAACGCCATGCGTGCCGTGGAGGGTGAAAAGCTGGCGTTGGACGTTTCCTCCCGGGTGGATACCATTGAGGAGACCGTGAGCAAGGTGGAGGCGCAGTCGCCCCAGACGGTAGCGGCCTATCGCCAGCGGCTGGAAGCCAAGATGCAGGAGGTACTGCAGTCCACCACCATCGATGAGAGTCGTATCCTTACCGAGGCGGCTATCTTCGCTGATAAGGTGGCTGTGGACGAAGAAACGGTGCGCCTGCGAAGCCATATCGCCCAGTTGCGGGACATGCTGCAAAGCGGCGAGCCCGTGGGCCGAAAGCTGGATTTCCTGATCCAGGAGGTCAACCGCGAGTGCAACACCATCGGCTCCAAGTGCAACGACCTGACTGTGGCACGTGATGTGGTGAACATGAAGGCCGAGGTAGAGAAGATCCGCGAGCAGGTACAGAATATGGAGTAAGGAGGCCGGTATGCAGTTTATCAACATCGGCTTCGGCAACCTGGTGTCCGTCCAGCGGCTCATCGCCGTGGTCAGCCCGGACTCCGCCCCGGTAAAGCGCCTGGTGCAGGAATCCCGTGACCGTGGGATGCTTATCGACGCTACCTACGGCCGCAAGACGGCCTCGGTGCTCATTATGGACAGCGACCATGTGGTGCTGTCCGCCCTGGCGGCGGAGCGTCTGGCACCGCGCCTGGGATTGTCGGTAGAAGAATTGACAGAGGAGGATGAATGACCCTTGCATAAGATAGGAAAGACCTTTATTGTCTCCGGGCCCTCCGGTGTGGGTAAAAGCACCGTGCTGCACGCCCTGTTTCAGGGCCGTGATGACCTGTATTTCTCCGTATCCGCCACTACCCGCGCACCCCGCGAGGGTGAGCAGGACGGCGTGGATTATCACTTCATCCAGGCGGATGCCTTCCGCGATATGATCGCCGCCGATGCCTTTCTGGAGTATGCCGAGTATGTGGGCAACTTCTATGGCACGCCCAAGATGTACGTGGACGACGCCATGGCCCGGGGCAAGGACGTGATATTGGATATCGAGCGCCAGGGCGCCGTGCAGGTGTGTGCCAAGCGGCCGGAGACGGTGCGTATTTTCATCGCCCCACCCAGCTGGGATGAACTGGAGCGCCGCCTGACTGCCAGGGGGACCGATACGCCGGAGAAAATACAGAAGCGTCTGATCCGCGCCCAGGTGGAACTGGAGATGGCCGGCGACTATGACTATTTTGTGGTCAACGATACGGTAGAGAATGCCGTGAATGAGCTGCGGGCCATTATGTGCGCCGAGCACTGTAAACCAGCTGAGCGTATGTGCGCCATCCTCAGCGAAAAGTAAGTGTGTGAACCGACGCGGCCTGTCCGCGTATTTGGGCCGCCCCGCCTGGGCGCAGCCATACAAAACGAAAGGAATTGATCGTTATGTCTATGCTTTATCCCGCTATGAACAAGCTGACCGAGTACATCCCCAATCGCTACATGATGGTGAACGTGGTGGCACGCCGCGCCCGTCAGATCGCCGCCGAGGCCGAGGTCAACGGCGAGCCTCTGCCGGAGAAACCCGTGACGATGGCCATCGGCGAGGTGGCCGAGGGCAAGTACGTCAGCGACCCCGTTATCGAGGAAGACGAGGCCTGAGGTGGCGGTGATCGCCAAGGTGGCCGTACAGGCGGCTACCTACGCCATCGACAAGGCCTATGATTACCTGCTGCCGGAGGAAGTCGGCGGACAGGCGGGCTGCCGGGTGCTGGTGCCCTTCGGCCGCGGCAACCGGCTCACAGAGGCGATGATCCTCTCCCTGCATCAGGCGGTGCCGGACAAGCCGCTGAAGGCGGTCCGATCCCTGCTGGATGAAGAGCCGGTCATCACCGAAAGGGAGCTGCGGCTGGCGCTGTGGATGACACGCCGGTACTTCTGCACATTTTATGACGCGCTGCGTACCGTGCTGCCTGCCGCCGTATGGTACCATTACCGGGAGACTTGGTCCCTGGCACAGCCGCCGCTGGTGCCCACACGACAGGAGGCAGCGGTATGCCACCTTTTGCAGGATGGCCCGCTGACCACGGATAAGCTGCGTCAGGCGCTGGGCGACGATGTTGAGCCGCTGCTGCGCCGCATGGCCAAATCGGGTGCACTGCACTGCAAAAAGGAGCAGAGCCGCAAGGTACGCGACAAGGTGGTACTGTTCGCCCGTCTCGCTGTTCCTGCTGAAGAGGCGTTGGCTCTGGCCGGTAAGTCCCAGCGGCGGCGCGAGGCAGTGACGTTTCTGGCTCAAAACGGGGAGACAGCACTGCACGATGTGACGTATTTCACCGGCGTATCCCGCCAGACACTGAACGCTCTGGAGAAGCTGGGGGCGGTGGCATACCGGGAGCAAGAGGAATACCGAATATCTGAAAAACAATACACTGTAAAGGCGGAAGAATTGACGCTGAACGACCAGCAGCAGCGCGTCTGTGGCACGCTGCTGGCCCAGGTGCGGACGGAGACGCCCGGCGTCACGCTGTTGCGCGGCGTAACCGGCAGCGGCAAGACGGTGGTGTATATCCGGCTGGCGCAGGAGCTGCTGAAAATAGGCAGATCTGTGATGATCCTGGTGCCGGAGATCGCCCTGACGCCCCAGATGATGGCGCGGTTCACCGCGTATTTCGGCCGCGAGGTGGCGCTGCTGCACAGCGGCCTACGGATGACGGAACGCTATGATCAGTTCAAGCGGCTGCGCCGGGGTGAGGCCCATATCGTGCTGGGTACCCGGTCGGCGGTGTTTGCACCGCTGGAAAATTTGGGCCTCATCATCATGGATGAGGAGCAGGAGGGCTCCTATCAATCGGAAAACGCCCCTTGCTATCATGCGCGTGATGTGGCAAAATACCGCTGCGCCGCCGAGGGTGCGCGGCTGCTGCTGGGCTCGGCTACGCCCACGGTGGAGACGTTTTACCACGCGCAGCAGGGTGAGTACGATCTGCTGGAGTTGACGGAGCGCTACAACCGCCGCGCTCTGCCCGAGGTCCGCATCGCCGATCTGCGGCAGGAGCTGCGTGCCGGGAACAGCACCGTTATCAGCCGCCCACTGCAGGAGGAACTGGCAAAAAATATCGCTGCGGGGGAGCAGAGCATCCTATTCCTGAACCGCAGGGGCAGCAGCCGCCAGCTGCTGTGTCCCCAGTGCGGCTATGTGCCGGAGTGCCCGCGGTGCAGTGTATACCTGACATACCACAGCGCCAATGACCGGCTGATGTGCCACTACTGCGGTTATTCACACGCTGCGCCGACGGTGTGCCCGGAGTGCGGCGGCACACTGAAGCATATCGGCTTTGGTACCCAGCGGGTAGAGGAGGAGCTGCATGAGCTGTTCCCGGGAGTCGAGGTGCTGCGGATGGATGCGGACACCGTATCCGTGGGACATGAGGCACTGCTGAAGGAATTTGAGGAGAGGCAGATCCCCATTCTGCTGGGCACCCAGATGGTGGCCAAGGGGCTGGATTTTGCCAATGTGACGCTGGTGGGTGTGCTCAGCGCCGACCTGTCCCTATATGTGGATCACTACCGGGCGGCGGAGAGGACCTTCAATCTGTTGACACAGGTGGTTGGCCGTGCGGGCCGAGGCGAGAAGGCCGGGCGGGCTGTGATACAGACCTACACACCGGAGAATGATGTGATACAGGCGGCGGCCGCCCAGGACTATCAGAGGTTTTACGACGCCGAGATCACGCTGCGCCGCCTGCGGCAGGACCCGCCCTTTGCAGATCAGTTCACCGTTACGGTGACGGGACCGGAGGAGACGCCGGTACGTCGGGCTATCGAGCTGCTGCGGCAGGGGATTGGGAATACGGCGAAGAAGCCGCCCTATGATGCGCTGGGGATACAGGTCATCGGGCCTGCACCGGCGCCGGTGGTGAAGGTCAACGGCGTATACCGTTACCGCCTGCTGGTGCTGGGGCAGAATATCGCGCCGATTCGGGAGCTGCTGGCGGGGTTCATGCGAGCCTTTGTGCAGCGGCCCGAAAACCGAAGACTGCATATTTATACGGACTGCGATAAAATGGATTAGATCCAGGAAATACGAGGTAAGATTATGGCTTTACGAAAGATCGCGTTGGAGGGCGAGGCGTGCCTGAGCAAGGTGTGCCGACCGGTTACAGATTTTAACAGCCGGCTGCATACGCTGCTGGACGACCTGGCCGATACGCTGGCCGACTCCGGCGGCGTGGGTCTGGCTGCGCCCCAGGTGGGCGTACTGCGCCGGGTGTGCGTGGTGCTGGACGAGGAGGATCAGCTGATTGAGCTGGTGAACCCGGAGATCATCTACACCGAGGGAGAACAGACCGGGCTGGAGGGTTGCCTGAGCGTTCCCGGGAAATACGGTGTGGTAACGCGGCCTGAGGTGGTGCGTGTCCGTGCCCAGGACCGGGACGGTCAGTGGTTCGAGGTCGAAGACGAGGGCCTGACGGCCCGGTGCTTCTGCCATGAGATCGAGCACCTGGATGGTCATCTGTTCGTGGAGCATACCGACCGGCTCATGGAGGGCGAGGAGCTGCAGAAGTGGCTGGAGGCGCACGCCGACGAGTACGAGATCGAGGAAGAAGAGGACAAGTAATGCGTATTCTGTTTATGGGAACGCCGGATTTTGCCGTGGCGTCCCTCAAACGGCTGGTGGCCGACGGACACGACATCTGCGGCGTGTTCACCCAGCCGGACAAGCCGAAGAACCGCGGCATGAAGCTGATCGCGCCGCCGGTGAAGGAATATGCCCTGACGCAGGGACTGCACGTATATCAGCCGTTGAAAATGAAGGACGGTACGGCGTTGGAGCTGGTGCGGTCCCTTGCTCCCGAGCTGATCGTGGTGGCAGCCTACGGCCGTATCCTGCCGGAGGACATCCTGAACACGCCAAAGTACGGTGCCATCAACGTACACTCCTCCATCCTGCCGAAGTACCGGGGCGCGGCGCCCATCAACTGGGCGATCCTCAACGGCGACGCTGTGACAGGCGTGTCCATTATGTATATGGCGCCGGAGCTGGATGCGGGAGATGTGATACTGTGCCGCGAGACGGCCATCGATCCGGACGAGGACGCGGTGGCGCTGACGGCGCGGCTGGCGGAGCTTGGCGCGGAAGCGCTGCATGAGGCCATCGGGCAGATCGAACGCGGCACCGTTACCCGGACGGCGCAGGATCACGCGGCGCACACCTACGCGCCCATGCTGGATAAAAGCCTCTCGCCGATGGATTTCTCCCGGTCGGCGCAGCAGCTGCACGATCAGGTGCGGGGCCTGGTGCCCTGGCCCAGTGCGTCCATGGTGCTGGCAGGCAAGCCGGTCAAGGTCCACCGCACCGCGGTAGGCGGAGAGACCTCCGCCCCGGCGGGCAGCGTGGTGGAGGCGGACAAAAACGGCCTGGCCATTGCCTGCGGCGACGGCAGGCTGCTGCGTGTTCTTGAATTGCAGGGCGAGGGCGGCAAGCGCATGGCAGCGGCAGATTATCTGCGGGGCCATCCGGTCCCGCTGGGCCTGTGACGCCCCGTGACGCGCGGGACGCGGCGCTGGAGGCGCTGCTGCAGATGGAGCGCCGGGGCGCTTGGTCTGACGGCAGCCTGAAGCGTATCGCGGCCCAGTCCGGGCTGGAGGCCCGGGATGCGGCGCTGTGTACCCGGATGACCTACGGCGTGGTGCAGAACCGGACACTGCTGGACTACTATATCGACCATTGGTGTACGCAGAAGGCCGCCCGGCTGGAACCGGTGGTGGCCTGCCTGCTGCGTTTGGGTATATATCAGATACTGTTCATGGACAAGGTGCCCGACCGGGCTGCTGTTCACGAGACAGTAGAGCTGACAAAACGCCGGGGCAAGACCCGTGCCGCGGGCATGATCAATGCGGTGCTGCGGAAATGTGCGTCAAGTAAAAACACTTTACCGCCATTGCCGCAGAATAGTTTTATTTCCAAAGCAGCGGTGCAGTACAGCCATCCCAGGTGGTTGGTGGAGCGTTTGACGGCTTTGGTCGGCAAGCAGGAGGCCGAGGCGTTCCTGCGGTTGGATAACGAGCCTGTTCCCACGGTGATACAGGCCAATCCGCTGAAGACCACGCCGGCGGAATTGGAAAATGAGCTGCGATCGGACGGTGTCCGTCTGGTGCCGCACCCTTGGCTGGAGGGCTGCTTTGAAGTCACCGGTACCGGCGATTTGGAGCGTCTGTCCGCCTTTGCGTCGGGACGCTGCACGGTGCAGGATGCCGCGGCGCGTTTAGCGGCCATTGCCGCCGGACCGAAGTCCGGCGACCGGGTGCTGGATGTGTGCGCCGCCCCTGGCGGCAAATCCTTCGCCATGGCCATGCAGATGGAGAACCGGGGCGATATCCTCTCCTGTGACATTCACCCCCACAAGCTGAAGCTCATCGAAAACGGTGCGGCACGGCTGGGGATCACTATCATCCGCACAGCGCTGGCCGATGGGCGGGAGCGTCACGCCGGCTGGGTGGAGCAGGCCGATGTGGTTCTGGCCGATGTGCCGTGCTCCGGCCTGGGCATTATCCGGAAGAAACCGGATATCCGCTGGAAGGATCCGGCGCAGCTGGCACAGCTGCCCGCCGTCCAGCTGTCGATATTGAACAACGTGTCCGCCTACGTCCGTCCCGGCGGCGTGCTGGTGTATGCCACCTGCACCGTCCTGCCGGAGGAAAACGGCGGCGTGGTGTCGGCCTTTTTGGACGTACACTCGGACTTTGCGAAAGAGGAATTTACCCTGCCCGGTATCGGAAGCTGTCCCGGTGATGTGACACTGTGGCCCCAGCGGACCGGCACCGATGGATTTTACATCTGCCGTATGCGCCGCAGGGGATAACGTCAAGGAGCGAACCGCATGACCGACATCAAATCCATGACCGAGCGCCAGCTGGCCGACTATTTTAAGAATATGGGACAGCCGGCTTTCCGTGCCAAGCAGGTATTCACCTGGCTGCACCGTGGCGTGCGCTCCTTTGACGAGATGACCGACTTGTCCAAGCCTCTGCGTGCCCAGCTGGCCGAGACGTGCTTCATCACAGCGCCGACCGTGGCCCGGAAGCAGACCTCGAAGCTGGACGGGACCGTTAAATATTTGTGGGAGTTGGCCGACGGCAACTGCATCGAGACGGTCCTGATGCAATACCACCACGGCAACACCGTGTGTATCTCCTCTCAGGTGGGCTGCCGCATGGGCTGCGCCTTCTGCGCCAGCACCATCGCCGGCAAGGTCCGGGACCTGCGGCCCTCTGAGCTGCTGGACCAGGTGCTGTTTACCCAGCTGGACAGCGGCCTGCCTGTCTCCAACATCGTGCTCATGGGTATCGGCGAGCCGTTGGACAACATGGACAATGTGCTGCGCTTTTTGGAGCTGGTCAACAGCCCCCACGGGATGAACATCGGTATGCGGCATATCAGCCTGTCCACCTGCGGCGTAGTGCCGGGGATCGACGCGCTGGCGGATCGGCAGCTTCAATTAACGCTGTCTGTCTCCCTTCACGCGCCGGACAGCGAGACCCGCAGCCGCATTATGCCGGTGAACCGGGCGTATGATGTAGAGACGCTGTTTGCCGCCTGCCACAGATACTTCCAAAAGACCGGGCGGCGCATCAGCTTTGAGTATGCCATGATCGACGGCGTCAACGACCACGACTGGCAGGCGGAGCTGATCGCGAAAAAGCTGAAGGGTATGCCGGGCCACGTGAACCTGATACCCCTGAACGACGTGGTGGAGAGCCCGTATAAGCCCAGCAGACGCATCGGCGCTTTCCAGCAAAAGCTGGAGAGTTTGGGTGTTACCGCCACGGTCCGCAGAAGCCTGGGCGGCGATATCGACGCCTCCTGCGGCCAGCTGCGGCGGAAGGAAATGCAGGAACGCGGCCAACTGTGAGACATGGACTCTTTACGGAATAAAGGATGTGAGCGACTATGAAAATGTGGGGGATCACCAATACCGGGTTGGTGCGGAGCGAGAATCAGGACGCCTACGCCGTGTTCGAGGCCGGCGCATTCCACGCGGCCGTGGTGTGCGACGGTATGGGCGGCACCAACGGCGGACAGGTGGCCAGCGCCATCGCCGTAGCCCGGTTCGAAAAGGAGCTGCGCGACAGCCTGCGGGACGATATGGACATCCCGCAGCTGCGGCAGGCAATGCTCAGCGCTATCGCCTGCGCCAATGACGCCATCCGGCAGGAGGCGGCGCGGAACGCGGAGTACCAGCACATGGGCACCACGCTGGTGTGCGCCGTGGCCCGGTCCGACATGGCGATTATCGGTAACATCGGCGACAGCCGTGCCTATCACATCACGCCGGAGGGTATTTTCCAGATCTCCCGTGACCACTCGGTGGTGGAGAATATGGTGGCCAAGGGTGACCTGACGCCGCTGGAGGCCCGAACGCACCCCAACCGCAATCTCATCACCCGGGCGCTGGGCCCGGACATCCACGCCAAGGCGGACGCTTTCGAACTGCCCTGGCACAAGGACGAGTTCCTGCTGCTCTGTTCCGACGGACTGGTGAACACCGTCTCGGATCAGGAGATGCTGTTTGAGGTCCTCCACGACGGGGACGTAAATGAATGTCTTGACCATTTGCTGCAAATATCGCTTCAGCGGGGCGCACCGGACAACATCACGGCAGTGCTGCTGCTGAACGAGGAAGGGAGATGACCACATGGATCAGTATATCGGAAAAATGCTGGACGATCGCTATGAAATACTGGAGCTGATCGGCTCCGGCGGTATGGCCAATGTCTATAAGGCCCGGTGCCACCGGCTGAATCGCCTTGTGGCCATCAAGATACTGAAAAGCGACCTGGCGGACAACGCGGATTTCCGCCGCCGGTTCCACGATGAGTCCCAGGCGGTAGCGCAGCTGAGCCACGCCAACATCGTGTCGGTGTATGACGTGTCCACCAATCCGGACCGGGAATACATCGTCATGGAGCTGATCGACGGCATCACGCTGAAGCAGTATATGGAGCGCCGTGGCCGCATGGACTGGCGGGAGTCGCTGCATTTCATCACCCAGATCATGCGGGGCCTGAGCCATGCCCACAGCCGCGGCATCATCCACCGTGATATCAAGCCCCAGAACATCATGGTCCTGCGGGACGGCAGCGTGAAGGTGGCTGATTTCGGCATTGCCTGCCTTGCCAACCAGGGGCAGACACTGACCCAGGAGGCGCTTGGCTCCGTGCACTACATCTCGCCGGAGCAGGCCCGGGGCGACCGTATCGACGCGCGCTCGGATATCTATTCCGCCGGCGTTGTGCTGTATGAGATGCTCACCGGACGCCTGCCCTTTGAGGGCGACAGCGCCGTATCCGTGGCCATCCAGCACCTGAGCTCCGTGCCCCTGGCGCCCCGGGATATCGATCCCAGTATCCCCGAGCCGCTGGAGCTGATCTGCATGAAGGCTATGAACAGCGACCCCAATAAGCGCTACGCCTCGGCGGATGCCATGATCGAGGACCTGGAGAAGTTCCGCCGGGACCCCTCTGTGGATATGGACTATATCCGGCAGGAGCTGACTGCCCCTGCCGCGGATACCGAGCCTACCATGCCCCTGCCCACGGCGCAGGTGGCCTCCGCCGTAAAAAAGCACACCGGCGAGCTGCGCCGGGAGCGCGAGGAGGAAGAGGAGCCGCCCCGCCGGGATAAGAAGTCTATTGCCATCATCGCCGGGATCTTTGCCGCGGCGGTGCTGCTGGTTGTGCTGCTGTTCAAGCTGATATTGGGCGATTTCGGCCCTGCCGGCAGCAACAAGAGCTACCCTGTGCCCGATATCCGCGGCAAGACTGTGGAGGAGGCCCAGGAGATGGAGGGCGTAAAGGATATCTTCCTGATCGAGGTACAGGGTACCCGCACCACAGAGGAATACCAGCCGGGGCAGATCGTCGAGCAGGATCCCGCTGCCGGCCGCACCCGAAAGAGCAATCTGGTCATTCAGGTCTATGTGGCCGCTGAGCCGGAGAAGGTGCCGATGAAGGACCTGGTGGGCATGGAGTACCGCCAGGCGCGCGTGCTTCTGACCGATATGGGTCTGGATCTGAAGATCACCACGGAAACCGTGTCCTCCGACAAATACGGCGCGGACGCCGTGATCGAGACAGTCCCTGCCGCCGACGAGCCGCTGGTGGCCGGACAGACGGTGATCCTGCGGGTCAGCACCGGGCCGGAAACGGTGACGGTGCCTTCCTTCACCGGTCAGGATATCGCCAACGCAGTGCAGAATGCTCAGGACCTGGGCCTTACTGTGGGTGAGATCACCTATGACACATTTAGCTTTGCGCCCCAGGGTCAGGTGATCGAGCAGAGCATCAAGCCCACCAACGAGGTTCCCGGCGGTGCAAAGATCAGCTTCACTGTCAGCGGTCAGAAGAACAGCGACGACGCCACAGCGGCCCGGGTGGTGGAGTTTACCATGCCCAGCGATATGGAGGGTATGATCAAGGTGGAGTTCGAGCAGGACAGCGTGACTCTGGACAGCCAGTACATCAACGCCTCCATGGGAACGGTGACATATACCTTCACCGGCAAGACTGGGACCAGTTCTAACGTCTGTGCCGTCTTTACCAGCATGAACACCGGGGCCACCAAGGTCTCCGCCATTCAGGAGATACGCTTTTGAGTCGGGGCCGCATTGAGAAGGCCCTCAGTGGTTTCTACTATGTAAATACCGGAGCCGAGACACTGCAATGCCGCGCCCGCGGAAAGTTCCGCCGTGAGGGTATGAGCCCGCTGGTGGGCGACTGGGTCCAGGTCCGCGACCTGGGCGGGGGCGAAGGCTTTGTGGAGACTGTGGAACCGCGCCGCAATGTGTTTTCCCGTCCCGCCGCCGCCAATATCGATCAGCTGGTCATCCTGGCCTCCGCCGCCATCCCTGTGACGGAGCCGTATCTCATTGACCGCATTTCCGCCATCGCCGCCCTGAAGGGCTGTCAGGTGCTGCTGTGTCTGAACAAGTGCGATCTGAACACGGCGGACGAGTTGTATGACATCTATAGTCATTCCGCCCTGCCGGTGCTGCGTATCAGCGCCGAGACAGGGGAGGGACTGGCGGCGCTTCGCGCCGCCATCGCCGGAAAGCTGAACGCCTTTACCGGGAACTCCGGCGTGGGGAAGTCCAGCGTGCTGAATCGGCTGCTGCCGGAATTGCACCTGCCGGTGGGCGAGGTCAGTAAGGCCCTTGGCCGCGGCCGCCATACCACGCGCCATGTGGAGCTGTTTGCTCTGGGTGGCGGCACCTATGTGATCGACACACCGGGTTTTTCCTCCTTTGATACAGAGGAAATGGACCTGGAGCTGAAGGCGCACCTGCCGGAGACGTTCCCAGAATTTGCGCCCTATGTGGACCAATGCCGCTTTACCGGCTGCACCCACACAAAGGAAAAAGGGTGCCGTGTGCTGCAGGCTGTGCAGGACGGTGATATCCCTGCCAGCCGCCACAGGAGTTACCTGCGGCTCTATGATGAACTGAAGGACCTGCGGGCCTGGCAGAAGAAGTGAAAAAGCGGAGTGCGATGCACTCCGCTTTTTGCGCTTCATATACTGGAGCAGGGGGAGGGATATACGGTGCGAAGATGGGGCGGCTGCTGCTGGTTGGGCATTTGTGCGCTGGGATTGGGACTGGGTATCCTGATCGCGGCGGTGTTCCCGGTGGGCTGCTTAATGTTCCTGGTGTCGTTTTTGCTGATCGCCTGCGGCATCGCGTGCTTGAGGGACAGGAGGTGAGGGCATGAGGATCATCGTCTGGCGGGCGCCCCGTGGGATGCGGGGACTGCTGCGCCGGTTGTTCGGCGTGGCTGCATAACCGTCGGAGTTCACACATAGAATGGTCACAAACCATAGGAATGTGAGGGCTGGAACGATGGAATGTGGCTTGCAATGGAAGGATATCACCTGCTGGGATGAGGTGCCCCGGCTGACGCTGACCCACGAGGAAACGCTGGAGGCAGCCATCCCCGATTACTGCCCGGACATGGGGCGTGTGGTGGAGGCCTCGGGCACACTGTGTCTGCGGTCCATCACCGCCCGCAGCGGCAGTCTGGAGCTGAAGGGTACTGTTCGGGTCACGGTGCTGTATACATCAGAGGAGAGCGTGGGACTGCGGAGCCTGACCCAGGCGGTGCCCTTTGTCTGCACGGCGGAGAACCGTCCACTGGCGGCCTGCCAGGTGCTGTGGGCCGCCGGAAGGCTGCTGCTGTGCGAGGCCCAGGCACTGACGCCCCGCCGTTTGTCCCTGCGTCTGATGCCGGAGTGGACGGTCTGCGGCTATACCTGCACCACCGTACAGCTGTGCTGCGGCGTGGAGGAGGACCCCGCCCTGCGGCTGCGCCGCCGGGAGCATGAGCTGTACATGACCGCCGCCATGGCGGAGCGTGAGTGTGCCGTCGCCGGTGAGGTCACGGTACCGGCCGGCCAGCCGGCACCGGAGGACCTGCTCCTCTGCCGCCTGTACCCCCAGGTCGCCTCCTGCCAGCTGGTGGGCGCCAAGCTGCTGGTAAAGGGCGAACTGACCCTCTGTGCCCTGTATCGCTGCCAGCAGCAGAAGCTGCATACATACACCGCCGCTGTGCCCTTCTCCCAGATCGTGGACAGCCCGGCCGGCGGTGAGGAGGGGGATGTTGCCGCCCGGGTGCAGCTGATCTGCGGCGAGGCGCGTCTACTGCGGACCGAGGAGAGCAGCGGATTCTCCGTCTCGGCGGAGCTTCGGCTGCTGCTGCGTATCACGCGTAAGGAGACGGTATCCTGCGTTACGGATCTGTACAGCACCCACTGCGGCACCAAGCTGGAAACGACAGAACGGTCCCTGCCCCTGGCGCCGGAGCGCCCCGTGCGGCAGGAGGCGGTCCAGCATCTGGATTTCGGCCGTCAGCGGCCCTTCGTGTTCGTTACGGATACCGCCTGCACGCCCTCCGCCGGAGAAGACGGTACGCCCTGCGCCGACGTGCGTATGCGTCTGCTGTATCTGGACGAGGAGGAGGCCCCGGCCGTCACCGAAAAAATGGCGCAGCTGCCGCTGGGAGAGGGAGAGGTCTGTACCCTGTGCGGCGCACCGGAGGTAGCCTTCACTGGCAGCGGTTGTGATCTGCGGCAGGCGGTGGCGGTATCGCCCGCCGCCGCGCCCCGTGAAACGCTGTCGACCGTCAGTGCGGTGCAGTGTCTGCCTGAGCAGGAAAATGCCCGCCGGCCATCTCTGGTCATGCGCCGTCTGGCGCCGGGAGAGACCCTGTGGGATGCGGCAAAGCAGTACCGCACCGACGAGGAGCTGATTCGCGCGGTGAACCAGTTGGAGGAGGGAACGGCACCGGATAAAATGCTGCTGATCCCCCGCGTTCGGTAAATTTTCGTTGACTTTCCGCCGCCGTTTGGGTAGAATTGATCCTGCGAGTACGCTGGATAGTCGCGGGGACAGGGCGAAAGCCCGTCCATGAGGAAAGTCCGGGCTCCACAGGGCAAGGATAGCGGGTAACGCCCGCCGAAGGCGACTTCAGGAAAAGTGCAACAGAGATATACCGCCCGTCGGCTTTGCGCCGATGAGGTAAGGGTGGAAAGGCGAGGTAAGAGCTCACCCGACGGCGTGTGAAAGCGACCGTCGCTGTAAACTCTATCCGGAGCAACACCGGTATGGGAGCATAGGCCGGCCCGGCTGCTCCCGAGGTGGCTTGAGCGTACCGGCGACGGCACGCGTAGATAGATGACTATCAAAACAGAACCCGGCTTATAGGCATACTCGCACGGTTATAAGGGGGCCGCAGCGCTTTACGCTGCGGCCTTTTTCATGTTTTGTACAAATCAGACAAGAAAAAACAGAATAATTTGGAACACAAGACTATTTACATTAGTTCGGTAAAGTGGTAAATTGGTAGCGTAGTAAACAGAGCGCCGGCAGACCGGCGGAAAACAAGGACAAAGACCGGTATCCCGGCAAGAAAAGGAGAAAGACAATGAAAAAGATCATCGCATTGATTTTGGCCATGGTGATGGCACTGTCGCTGGTGGCCTGCGGTCAGACCGCACAGGATGACAAATCCAAGGATGATGCCAATTCCACTTCCGCAAAGACCTTCATCATGGGTATCGACGCGGAATATCCCCCCTTCAGCTATCTGGATGCGGACGGCAACTACACCGGCTTTGACGTGGAGGTCTGCAAGGCCGCCTGCGATCTGCTGGGATGGGAGCTGCAGATCTTCCCTGTGAACTGGGATCAGAAACTGGTGCAGCTGGACGCCAAGGAGTGCGACTGCGTTTGGTCCGGCATGACGATCCTCGACTCCATGAAGGAGGCCGGCTATGTGCTCTCCACGCCTTACTATGACAACACGCAGGTGATCATGGTCAAGGAGGGCAGTGACATCAAGTCCTCTGCTGATCTGGCCGGTAAGGTCGTGGCGGTCCAGCTGGGTACCTCCGGCGAGGCGCTGCTGTCCGAGGGCGGCGATTTGGCCGATCTGGCGGCGACCTTTGGCGATCTGATGACCTGTGACAGCTTCCTCAAGTGCTTCACTGAGCTGGGCGGCGCCGCCGTGGACGCCGTGATCGTGGATAAGCCCGTGGCCGTTTCCTATGCCGCCGAGAACGCCGGCTTCACGGTCCTGGATGAGGGCCTGGGCGCTGAGCAGTACGGCATCGCCTTCCGCGCCGATGACGCAGAGCTGTGCAAGACCATCGAGGGCGCCGTGGCGCAGTTGGTCGAGAACGGCACCTATGCCGAGATCGCTGCCAAGTACCCCGACATTCAGAACAACCTGACGCTGCTGGGCTGATCCCGCGGGACGACTGACTGAAAAACATACCGGCTCCCGGAGGCGGCTTCGCCTCCGGGAGCGTGTGTGCGTGAATTGAGGATACGATATGACCTTACTGACAATGATCGTGAAGATGGGCGAGGGACTTTCCAAAACCTGCGCCATTTTCTCTCTGACGCTGCTGTTTTCTCTCCCTCTGGGCATGATCGTTGCCCTGCTGCGCATGAGCAAGAGCAAGATCATCTCCGGCATTACCCGCTTTTTTATCTCCATTCTCCGAGGAACCCCGCTGATGCTGCAGCTGCTGGCGGTGACCTACGGACCGTATTACCTCTTTGAACTGCCCGTGTCCCGCAATAAACTGATCCCGGTGGTGATCGCGTTCGCCATCAATTATGCGGCGTATTTTGCGGAGATCTATCGCGGTGGTATCGAGTCTATGCCAGTTGGGCAGTATGAAGCTGCGGAGGTGCTGGGATACACAAAGGTCCAGACGTTTATTCACGTCATTCTGCCGCAGGTTTTCAAGCGTATCATGCCCAGTATCACCAACGAGGTGGTGACCCTGGTCAAGGATACGTCTATGGCCTTTACCGTTTCCTATCAGGAGATGTTTACCATCGGTAAGCAGATCGCGAACTCCGAAACCAGCTTTGTACCGTTTTTGGTGGCAGGCGTATTCTACTTTGTGTTCAACGCGGTCGTGGACTTCGTCATGGGCCGGGTAGAGAAGCGCATGAGCTACTACCAGTAAGGAGGGGCGCCATGAAATTATTGCAGATGAACCACGTGAAGAAGAGCTTTAATGACGAGACGCTGCACGTACTGAAGGACATCAGCCTCTCCGTGGAAAAGGGAGAGGTGGTGGCCATTATCGGCCCATCCGGCAGCGGCAAATCCACGCTGTTGCGTTGCGCCACGCTGCTGACCGAGATGGACTCCGGCGAGCTGATCTACGGCGACATTCAGGCCGTACACAACGACGCGGACGGCAAGGCGGTCTATGCCGATAAGGGTGAGCTGAAGAAGGTGCGGGAGAAGTTCGGCCTTGTGTTCCAGAGTTTCAACCTGTTTCCCCACTATTCGGTGCTGAAAAATCTCATGGATCCCCAGATACGCGTGCTGGGCCGCGACAAGGGCGAGGCGCAGCAGCGCGCCCGCAAGCTTCTGGAAAAGATGGGCCTGTCCGACAAGGAGAACGCCTATCCCTGTGAGCTTTCCGGCGGACAGCAGCAGCGCGTGGCCATCGCCCGGGCACTGGCGATGGATCCCGAGATACTCTTTTTTGATGAACCGACATCGGCGTTGGACCCGGAGCTGACCGGCGAGATTTTGAAGGTGATCCGCGATCTGGCGGAGGAACACATGACCATGGTCATCGTGACCCACGAGATGTCCTTCGCACAGGATGTGGCGGACCGCGTGATCTTCATGGCCGACGGCGTTATCGTGGAGGAGGGTACGCCGGAGGAGGTCATGGTGAACACCCGTGAGGAGAGAACGCGCCAGTTCCTGGGACGGTATCAGAGATGAGGGAGCTGCGTGTTGTCCGGGCAGACCCGGCCGGGAATATTACGCTGTTTGTCCTGACGCCGGTGGAGAAGGCGGAATGTGCCGCTGTCGCCGCCAAGCTGCTGGCCATCGAAGCACTGAAGGCGGAGCAGGTGGGGTTCATTTTTCCTAACGGACATATGGAAATGGAGGCCGGCGAGTTCTGCGGCAACGCCTCCCGGGCGTATGGCTATCTGTTGGCGAAGCAGCAGGGGCTGAAGGGCCGTCACACCATGCGGCTTTCTGTCAGCGGGTGCGATCATCCGGTGGCCGTGACCGTGGATATGGATGCCGGTACGGCGTCCGCGGAGATGCCGCTTCCGAAGCTCGTAGAGCAAGTGGAGGTTGCCGGCACGGCGGGAACGCTCGTGCATCTTGGCGGTATCGCACACCTGGTGGTCCAGGGTGTCGCGCCCAGCCGGGATTTCTTTGCGGCAGCAGAGCCGATCTTTGCGGAGGATCCGATGTTGGAGGCCTATGGTGTGTGCTTCATCGAGGGTGAGCGCATGACGCCGCTTGTAAAGGTGCCTGAGGCGGGGACGCTGGTGTTTGAAGGCAGCTGCGGCAGCGGCACGCTGGCCAGCGCCATCGCCCTGAGCCGGGGCTGTGACGGAGACTTCTCCGTTGCCCTGCGGCAGCCGGCGGGAACGGTGTATGCGTCTGTTACAAGACAGGCAGGCGCCGTCACCGCGGCATCCATCGGCGGCTCGGTAGCGCTGGAAGCACCCATCACAGTCGCGATCTGAAAAAACGCATCCTCCGGGGTGCGTTTTTTTGTTGTACAATCGGTGCCAAAGAGGTATAATGAACGGAGCAATACTGTGCCGGATGGAGGAGTATAACATGACGTTGCATGAATATATAGAGGACATGCGCGGCAAGCGCATAGCAATCATCGGTATCGGCGTCAGCAACACGCCGCTGCTGGAGCTGCTGCTGGCGGAGGGAATCCGCGTCACCGCCTGCGACAAGCGCAGCCGGGAGCAGATGGGCGAGCAGGCGGAGCATCTGGAGCAGTTGGGCTGTGAGCTGCATCTGGGCGCGGACTATCTGAAGGACTTGGACGCGGACGTGATCTTCCGCACACCGGGGCTGCGCCCGGATGTGCCGGAGATATCGGCCTGTGTTCAAAAAGGCGCCGTTTTGACCAGTGAAATGGAGGTTTTCTTCCGGATCTGCCCGTGTCCGATCATCGCCGTCACCGGCTCTGACGGCAAGACGACGACCACCACCATCATTGCCGAGCTGCTGAAAAAGGCCGGAAAGCGTGTGTGGGTGGGCGGCAACATCGGCCACCCGCTGCTGTGCGAGGCGGACGGAATGCTGAGCACGGATTTTGCGGTGTTGGAGCTGTCCAGCTTCCAGCTGATGACCATGACGCAGAGTCCGCACATTGCGGTCGTCACCAATCTGGCGCCCAACCATCTGGATGTGCACCGGGACATGGCGGAGTATGTGGCGGCCAAGGAGAATATTTTTACCCATCAGAGTCGGGAGGACATTGCCATTTTTAATGCGGATAATGCCATCACAGCAGAGCAGTCCACCCGCGCGCCCGGCCACGCCCGCCTCTTCAGCAGGCAGGGTGAGGTTGCCGACGGCGTGTTCCTGCGGGGCGAGGACGTTGTCTGCCGCAGCGGCGGTCATGAGCGCATCGTGATGACCACGGGGGACATCAAGCTCCCCGGCGTACACAATGTGGAGAATTATATGGCGGCCATCGCCGCCGTGGACGGCCTGGTGCCGGACCAGGTCATCCAGACCTTTGCCCGGGAATTCGGCGGTGTGGAGCACCGCATCGAGCTGGTACGAACCTATAAGGGCGTGCGGTATTATAATGACTCCATTGCCTCCAGTCCCTCCCGTGCCATCGCGGGGCTGCGGTCGTTCAGCGAGAAGGTAATCATGATCGCCGGCGGCTATGACAAACACATTCCCTTTGATGTGCTGGGGCCGGAGATCGTGGCGCATGTGAAGCTGCTGGTGCTCTGCGGTGCCACAGCGGATAAAATACGCGCCGCCGTGGAGAATGCGTCGGGGTACCGGCCCGGCCACCCGGAGATCATCGACGCCGCGCCTCTGGCAGCGGCGGTGCAGGCCGCCCGCGATTGGGCACAGCCCGGTGATGTGGTGACGCTGTCGCCGGCCTGTGCATCTTTTGACCAATTCAAGAACTTTGCCGAGCGCGGCGACTTTTTCAAAGCCATCGTGAACGGCTGGGAGGAATGAGGAAAAGCCGTGGTGTCATAGACTTCCGTAGTAAGCGCGTCATACAGCGCGTCTATGGGAGGTGACGGCATGGGCCGGCTGCGGTATATACGATTGACCCGGCGGCAGCGGGTGCGTGTGTGGCTGGCGATCATCCTGCTGGCGCTGACGGCGCTGCTGGCGGCGATCCTGCTGCACCTGCGGCCCATGCTGGAAAATCTGGCAACAGCCCGGTGCGCCAATACTGTCAGCCGCATCGTGGTGGCGGCGGTGAACGACGCCGTGGAAAACGGCTGGATGGAATACGACCGGCTGGTAAAGTTCGACAAGGACAGCGACGGCCGCGTGACGGCGCTGAGCAGCAATATGGCGGAGTTCAACCGCCTGCAGACCGCGGTGGCGGATGACGTACTGGCGCGGCTGAGTCAGGTATCCGCCAGTGAACTGGCGGTGCCGCTGGGCACACTGACCGGTTCGCCGTTGCTGGCGGGCCGGGGGCCGAAGCTGACGGTAAAAATGGAGACCATCGGCACGGCTACCGCCAAATTCCGGGATAAATTCACGGCGGCGGGCATCAACCAGACAAAGCACCAGATCCTGCTGGATGTAGACGTACGCGTGAGTATCCTGCTGCCGGGGATCACCACCTACACAAAAGTGAGCAACGAGATATCCGTGGCGGAGACGGTGATCGTGGGCGGCGTGCCCCAGACGTACACCTATTTCAGCACCACGGAGGATAAGATCGAGGATTACGCCGACGAGTACATTATGAACAATGGATGAGGGCTTGGATATGGACTATCGCAAGGAGATACAGGAGCTGCGCCGCACGCTGACGGAGAACGGATACCTCTACTACGTGCTGGATGCGCCCACCATGTCGGATTATGAATATGACCATCTGCTGCGGCGGCTGGAGGACTTGGAGGCGGCGCATCCGGAGGAGATCACGCCAGATTCTCCCACCCAGCGGGTGGGCGGACAGACGCTGACGGAGTTTCAGCAGGTGACCCACGCCGTGCCGCTGGAAAGCCTGCAGGATGTGTTCGACGACGAGGAGGTCTGCCGCTTCCTGGAGAAGATACCCCTGGAGCACCCCGCCTACAGCGTGGAACCGAAGGTGGACGGCCTCTCCGTGGCACTGGAATACCGTGACGGCGTGTTCGTCCGGGGCGCCACCCGGGGTGACGGACGGGTGGGGGAGGACGTGACCGAAAATCTGCGGACGATCCGGTCCATCCCCATGACCCTGCCGGAGAAGTTGCCCCGCCTCATCGTGCGGGGCGAGGTGTACATGGCCCGCAGTGTGTTCGAGGAGATCAACGCCCGGCGTGAGATCGAGGGCAAGCCACTGATGGCCAATCCCCGCAACGCCGCCGCCGGCTCCCTGCGGCAGCTGGACCCCAAGATCGCCGCCCAGCGGCGGCTGGACATCGCGGTCTTTAATTTGCAGCTGGCGGAGGGCCGGGAATTTTCCACCCACACAGAGACGATCGACTATCTGGCCAGCCAGCATTTCAAGGTGATTCCCCACAAGCGGCTGTCCGCGCCGTCGGACATCCTGGCGGAGATCGCGGCGCTGGGCGATGGCCGTGAGCAGTTTCCTTTCGATATCGACGGTGCGGTGGTGAAGCTGGACGACCTGCATGACCGCGAGGTCATCGGCAGTACGGCGAAGTTCCCCAAATGGGCCATCGCGTACAAATATCCGCCGGAGGTCAAGCCATCGGTAGTGAAGGATATCGTGGTACAGGTGGGCCGCACCGGTGTGCTGACGCCCAAGGCGGAGCTGGAGCCGGTACGGCTGGCGGGCACGACGGTCGCCTTTGCCACGCTGCATAACCAGGATTATATTGCCCAGAAGGATATCCGGGTAGGGGATACGGTGCTGGTGCGGAAGGCCGGCGAGATCATCCCGGAGATCGTTGAGGTGGTGGCGGACAAGCGTCCCGCCGGGACGAAGCCCTATACCCTGCCCGAGACGTGCCCCGTGTGCGGCGCACCGGTGGTGCGGGACGAGGACGGCGCGGCGCTGCGCTGCACCGGCGCGGAGTGCCCCGCCCAGCTGTTGCGGTACCTGACCCACTTTGCCAGCAGGGGCGCTATGGACATTGACGGGCTGGGACCTGCGGTGATGCAGCAGCTGATCGACAGCGGACTTGTCCGGACCGCCGCGGACCTGTACAGCCTGACGCCGAAGCAGCTGGAGCCGCTGGAGCGCATGGGCAAAAAATCGGCGCAGAATGCGGTGGACGCTATCGCCAGAAGCCGGGACAACGACCTGTGGCGGCTCATCAACGCGCTGGGCATACGGCAGGTGGGGGAGAAGGCTGCCAAGACGCTGGCGCAGCGGTTCGGCACTATGGACGCACTGGCAGCGGCTCCGGAGGAGGAGCTGACTGCCGTGGACGACGTGGGCCCTATTACCGCGCGGTATCTCTGCCAGTGGATGAAAAGCCCCCAGTCCCGCGACCTGCTGGCGCGGCTGAAGGCCGTCGGCGTCAATATGACCTGTAAAGAGAAAACGGTTGACAGTCGTTTTGCCGGAATGACTTTTGTGCTGACAGGCACGCTGGAAAAGTTTACCCGTGACGCGGCGGCGGAGATGATCGAAAAGCGGGGCGGCAAGGCCGCCGGCTCCGTGTCAAAAAAGACCACCTATGTGGTGGCCGGAGAAAATGCCGGCAGCAAGCTGCAAAAAGCAGAGGCGCTGGGCATTCCCGTGCTGACGGAGGACGAATTTTTAGCACTTCTGGACTGAGGAGGCAATCAATATGGCAGTGAATACGGATAAGACATTGCAGCATCAGCTGATCTACAGCGTGTTCGTGCGAAACCACACACCGGAGGGCACCTTCCGTGCGCTGGAACATGATCTGGACCGATTGAGCACCTTGGGTACGGATATCGTATGGCTGATGCCTATCCATCCTATTGGCGAGGTGGGCCGCAAGGGCACGCTGGGCAGTCCCTACGCCATCCGTGACTACCGGGGCGTGAACCCGGAGTACGGCACCGTGGAGGATTTCCGCCATCTGGTGGACGCCATCCACGTCCGGGGCATGAAGTGCATCATCGACGTCGTCTACAACCACACATCGCCGGACTCGGTGCTGGCCCAGACCCACCCGGAGTGGTTTTTCCGGGACGAGCAGGGTCGGCCCAGCCGCCATGTGGCGGACTGGTGGGATGTAGTAGACCTGGATTATACCCACAAGGAACTGTGGCGCTACCAGATCGACACGCTGAAAATGTGGGCGGAGATCGTGGACGGCTTCCGCTGCGATGTGGCCAGCAGCGTGCCCCTGGACTTCTGGACGGCGGCGCGGCAGGAGGTGGAAGCGGTCCGCCCCGGCTGCATCTGGCTGGCGGAGAGCGTACACGGTGCCCATGTGCTGGGTCTGCGGCGGCAGGGTGCCTATTGCGCCACGGATACGGAGCTGTACCGGGCCTTCGACATGACCTACGACTATGATATCTGGCCGTGGTTTGAAGGGTATCTATCCGGTAAAAACAGCCTGCGGCAGTACATCGATATGCTGAACTACCAGGAGCTGACATATCCCGCAGGCTTTATCAAGATGCGCTGCGGTGAGAACCACGACACGCCGCGTCTGGCTCACTGGGTACAGGACGAACGGCGGCTGCGGCACTGGCTGGCGTTTTTGTACTTCTGCCGGGGCAGTATGCTGCTCTACGGCGGTACGGAGTTCGCACCGCGCCGTCAGGTAGGGCTGTTTGATGCGGACGATAATTTCGGCGACAAGCGGTCTGACCTGTCAGACTTCCTGCGGCGGTGTAAGGCTATGAAACTGGAACTGCCGCTGGAGGGTGTGGTGTGGTACGAGGTCAGCGGCGGCGCTGTTATCGGGCACTATAAGTCCCCAGCAGGGGAGCGCACCGGTGTATTTGATCTGTCCGGCTGCGGCGGCCGCGTATCGGTGGCGCTGGCCGACGGCGTGTACAAAAATCAACTGGGCGGCGATTTGACCGTCACCGATGGACACGTCCGAACGGACGGCGATCCGATCGTATTTTGACTTGCTTTTTTGAACAAATACAGGGGCGATTTTGTGGTAAAAATCACAGAATCGCCCTTGCCGCATTGACCATGTAAAGTGCGAATGCTATAATCATTTCTGTATTGGTAAGCCTGCCCGAAGGGCGGGAGCACTTGTATAGAGGAGGAAAGAAAGATGAGCAAGATCATGAAGATCTGCGACGGCAACGAAGCGGCGGCGTATGTGGCATACGCCTTTTCCGAGGTCGCTGCCATCTATCCCATTACGCCGTCCAGCCCCATGGCGGAGCACGCCGATGCCTGGTCGGCCAACGGCAGGAAAAACATCTTCGGCCAGCCGGTGCGTCTGGTTGAGATGCAGTCCGAGGCCGGTGCCTGCGGCGCCTGTCACGGTGCGTTGGAGGCTGGTGCTTTGGCCACCAGCTTCACCGCGTCCCAGGGCCTGATGCTGATGATCCCCACCATGCACCGCATCTCCGGCGAGCGCCTGCCCGGCGTGCTGCACGTGGCGTCCCGTACCGTGGGCACCCATGCGTTCTCCATCTTCGGCGACCACTCCGACGTGATGAACTGCCGGCAGACCGGCTTTGCCATGCTGTCCAGCGGCAGCGTCCAGCAGGCTGCCGACCTGGCCGCTGTGGCACATCTTAGTGCCATCAAGGCGCGCATCCCGTTCCTGCACTTCTTCGACGGCTTCCGTACCAGCCACGAGATCCAGAAGATCGACGTGCTGACCTACGACGAGTACGCCAAGCTGGTGGACTACAACGCGCTGGCCGCCTTCCGCGCCAACGCCCTGAACCCCGAGGATCCCCGGATGCGCTCTCTGGTGGATAACCCTGACATCTACTTCCAGCTCCGCGAGTCCAACAACACGGCCTACGCCGAGTTGCCCGATATCGTAGAAGACTATATGGCCCAGATCAGCAAGCTGACCGGCCGCGAGTACCACCTCTTCAACTACTACGGCGCACCGGACGCCGAGCGTGTTATCGTGGCTATGGGCTCTGTGGGCGGCTGCGCCCAGGAGGTCGTCAATTACCTGAACGCCAAGGGCGAGAAGGTGGGCTTCCTGCAGGTACACCTGTTCCGTCCCTTCTCCCGCAAGCATCTGATGGCCGCTATGCCCAAGACGGTGAAGAAAATCGCCGTTCTGGACCGCGTCAAGGAGATCGGCTCCATCGGTGAGCCTCTGTACGAGGACATCTGCGCTGCCTACATCAACGAGAGCGACCGCCCCGCCATCTACGCCGGACGCTACGGCCTGTCCAGCAAGGACACCACCCCCGCCCAGATCAAGGCCGTGTTCGACAATCTGCTGCTGGACGAGCCGAAGAACCACTTTACCATCGGCATCGTGGATGACGTGACTCATCTGTCCCTGCCCGTGGGCGCACCGTTGCTCACCGAGCCGGAGGGCACCATCTCCTGCAAGTTCTGGGGTCTGGGCTCCGACGGTACCGTGGGCGCCAACAAGAACTCCATCAAGATTATCGGTGAGACGACAGATATGTACTGTCAGGCGTACTTTGAGTATGACACCAAGAAGTCCTTTGGTATCACCAAGAGCCACCTGCGCTTCGGCAAGCACCCCATCAGCTCTACCTATTATGTGAGCAGCGCGGACTTCATCGCCTGCCACAACCAGACGTACCTGACCAAGTACGACATTATCCATGAGCTGAAGCCCCACGGCAGCTTCCTGCTGAACTGCGAGTGGACGGAGAACGAGCTGGAGCAGCACGTCCCCGGCGAGATCCTCAAGTATATCGCCGACAACGACATCAAGTTCTACATCATCGACGCCAATAAGGAGTCTCAGGCTTTGGGTCTGGGCAACCGCTCCAACATGGTGCTGCAGGCCGCCTTCTTTAAGCTGGCGAACGTCATCCCCGTGGAGGACGCCGTGGCTCACATGAAGGACGCCGTCAAAAAGACCTACGGTCTCAAGGGCGAGAAGATCGTCAACATGAACATCGCCGCCGTGGACGCCGGCATCAACGCGCTGGTGGAGGTCAAGGTAAAGCCCGAGTGGACGAACCTCACCGACAAGGCGTTGAAGCCCGCCGACGAGAACCTGCCCTACGTTATCAAGAACATCCTCGTGCCCATCAATGCACAGAAGGGCGACGATCTGCCCGTCTCCGCCTTCAAGGGTATGGAGGACGGCACCATGCCGCTGGGCACCTCCCGCTATGAGAAGCGCGGCATTGCCACCCATCTGCCTGTGTGGGACGCCGCCGAGTGCCTCCAGTGCAATATGTGCTCCTTCGTCTGCCCCCATGCCGTCATCCGCCCGTTCCTGCTGGACGAGGGCGAGGTCAAGGCGGCTCCCGTGGACATGACGCTGGTGGACGCTAAGGGTGCCGGTCTGGACGGCTTGAAGTACACCATGGGCGTGTCCACGCTGGACTGCACCTCCTGCGGCAGCTGCGTAGCCTCCTGCCCCAAGAGCGGCAAGGCTCTGAAGATGGTGCCCGCCCACGAGGTATCTCTGGAGCAGACCGGCTGGAACTTCCTGACCACCGTGAAGGAAAAGACCTCCCGCGTGGACAAGTTCACCCTGAAGGGCAGTCAGTTCAAGCAGCCTCTGGTGGAGTTCAACGGTGCCTGTGCCGGCTGCGGCGAGACGCCCTATATCAAGCTGCTGACCCAGATGTTCGGCGACAAGATGTATCTGGCCAACGCCACCGGCTGCACCCAGGCATGGGGCGCGGCCATGCCCTGCGTGCCGTACTGCAAGAACGCCGAGGGCAAGGGCGTGGCATGGTCCAACTCCCTGTTTGAAAACAACGCCGAGTTCTCCTACGGTATGTGTCTGGCGGTCAAGCAGCTGCGCGAGTGCGTCACCGGCTACGTCAAGGAGCTGGATGCGCTGACCAAGGATGAGGCTGTCAAGGCGGCCATCGCCAAGTGGCTGGAGACCTACGAGGATCTGGACGCCTCTACCCCCGCCACCGAAGCGTTGGTAGCCCTGCTGGAGAGCACCAAGTTCTCCGCCGAGGAGCAGTCCATCGTGGACGAGATCCTCAAGCGCAAGAAGGATATGTCCAAAAAGACCATGTGGATGTACGGCGGCGACGGCTGGGCGTATGACATCGGCTACGGCGGCCTCGACCACGTGTTCGCCATGGGCGAGGATGTGAACGTGCTGCTGGTGGATACCGAGGTGTACTCCAACACCGGCGGACAGTCCTCCAAGGCCACGCCCATCGGCGCGGTGGCGCAGTTCCAGGCCAGCGGCAAAAAGACCAAGAAGAAGGATCTTGGTATGCTGATGATGACTTACGACAACGTGTACGTGGCGCAGTGCTCCATGGGTGCCAACCCCAACCAGCTCATCAAGGCGATCAAGGAGGCGGAGGCACACAAGGGTCCGTCCATCGTCATCTGCTACGCGCCCTGCATCAACCACGGCATCAAGAAGGGCATGAACAACGTCCAGCAGGAGATGAAGGACGCCGTCAACTCCGGTTATTGGAATCTGTACCGGTACAGCCCGGAGACAAAGACCTTCACGCTGGACAGCAAGGAGCCCACCATGCCCCTGTACGACTTCATGAAGGGCGAGGTGCGCTATGCCTCTCTGGAGCTGAGCTTCCCGGAGAACGCCAAGGTGCTGTTTGCCGAGGCGGAGGAAGCCGCCAAGGAGAAGTACGAATCCTATAAGCGCCGCGCGGAGAAGTAAGCCTTCGCAGCAAACGCCCCGGCCATTTAGTGGGTGGTATTAGGGATTTATAATCCTTGAAAAATTCGGCATAGTCGTTTTAAGCGGCTATGCCGTTTTTTCGTCTGTAGCTGCGTCCGGCAAGGTAAACTCACCGATACAGTTGTAAATGATTTTGATGCGCTGAACCCGGTGCCCATCGACCTTTTCAGCTTTGTACACATATACCTTTTCCACGAACTCTCGGATGATTTCCGCTGTCAGTTCTGGGATTTCGGTGTACTTGCGTACCAAGGTGAGGAAATGGTCTGCGTTGAGCGCCGTTTCCTTTTCCGCAGAAATGGATGCCCGCAGTTCAGTCACTCTCTGCTCAAGGGTGTGTTGCTCCGCTTCGTAGTTGGCGGTCATCTTGGCAAAACGCTGATCGCTGATTTTACCCTCAAGGTTATCCTCATAGAGCCGTTGGATGATTTCGTCCAGTTTACGGATGCGCTGTGTGGCCTGTTCCAGTTCACGCTTGTTATCCCGCAGGCTCCTGTCCAGAGCCACCTTAGTCTTTTTCGTGACCATCTCCAGAAATTCAGCTTCGTGGTCTTTGGCAAAGGCGGTGACCCTGCGGATATCGTCAAGCAGCGCTTCCTCGATGACCACATTGCGGATCTGGTGGGAACTGCATCCACCCTTGATTTTGCGGTAGGTGGCACATACGAAGTATTCCTTGCTGTGTTCCCATCCACGGCCACGGACTTGGTACAGTTTAGCACCGCAGTCGGCGCAAAACAGCATCCCAGACAAAACCGGCATTTCACCCATCGGTGTGACCCTGCGCCGCCCATCACGGATTTTCTGCACGATCTCAAATACCGCTTCGTCCACAATGGCTTCGTGGGTATTCTTGAAAATCCGCCACTCGGAAGGGTCATTGTGCATCTGCTTCTTGTTTTTATAAGATTTGCGGTAGGTCTTGAAGTTGACCGTGTGGCCGATGTATTCCATACGGGAAAGAATATGCGTGACCGTGGTATCCCGCCATAGGTGCGGGTCATCGTAGAACTGCCGTGCCGGAGGATTCATACCCATCCACTTCGCATGGGCAGTGGGATTTTCGATTTTGCGCTCGGTGAGGATATTGGCAATTTGCGTAGGCCCATATCCATCCATGCACAGCTTGAAAATCTCACGAACTACCTCGGCGGCAGTATCGTCCACGATCCAATGGTGCTTATCGTCCGGGTCTTTGGTATATCCGTATGGCGGCTTGGTACACAGCGGTTTGCCGGATTCGCCCTTTGCCTTGAACACCGCACGAATTTTCTTACTGGTGTCCTTGGCGTAAAATTCGTTGAAAATGTTGATAAACGGAGTAAAATCACTGTCCTGCTGATTGGCGCTGTCCACGCCATTGTTGATGGCAATGAAGCGAACATCTGCGCCGGGAAAGGCTACCTCAGTGTAAAAACCGACCTTGAGGTAGTCTCTTCCCAGTCTGCTCATGTCCTTTACAATGACCGTACCGACCTTGCCTTCGTCCACAAGGGCCATAAGGCGCTGCCAATCCGGTCTGTCGAAGGTAGTCCCACTGTAGCCATCGTCAACGAAAAACATCGTGTTTCCGAAGCCATTGTCATCAGCGAACTTCTGGAGGATAGCCTTTTGGTTAAGGATGGAGTTGCTATCCCCTTGAAGTTCATCGTCACGGGAAAGGCGGCAATACAGAGCCGTGATTTTATCCGTCGCAATAGTTGAAGAGTATCTGTTATTCATATTGTCCTCCTTTCCGACACTCTTCGGACGGTACTACATATTCCCGTACTATTGCGAAGAAGTCAAGTTATATCAGCGGTCTTTTTTGATAATAAAGTGTGTACTGCTATGCTGCACGGGGTGGGTGTTCACAGCGTTCAGCATTGTCCAGTATCAGGCGTTTGATCTTATTGTAGGCGGTCTCCTTTGCATCAGTGCTGACAGCACTCTCGATGATGCAGAGGGTATCGCCTATATGCATTTCCCGTACACTGACGGTCTTGCACTTGTCCTGTTCTTTCATGGTGGCTCCTTTCCGACCCGGTAGGGCGGGTCAAATCTCTGTTCCTGTATAGACGGACAGCGGGCATGGGGTCGCGTGTGCAAATTCGCATAAGTTTTGAGGGGAATAGCCCCTGCAGGATGCTGCCCACAGGGGCCTCCAGGAAATTATGCGGTCATCTGCATGACCTTGATGGCTTCTGGACGGATGAGTTTGCCGTCCAGGAACTCGTATGCCAGATAGCCGATGCAGTCCACCATCGCAAACTGCTCAGTGAGGGTGCGGACACTGACAGGGCGGCGGGACACGATCCAGTAGTAGGACATATCACCGAATGCGATAGGCTTGCTACCGGATTCAGTACTGGGCATGAACTCGGAAATGCAGACCTTGTGCCCCAAAATAGTGTCGTTGGACTGATTCCAGATAGGCTGTCCGGCATCGTCCTTGAGTGTACGCAGAGCCAGAGCGGTCTCATCGTTCATGATCCAGATGCCGTTCTTGCGATACTCAGGCTTCACAGAAAAGAACAGCTTGACCACATCATCGTAGGTCAGTGCAGAAGTGGTCACACCGACCTCTGCACCGCCGGCATCAGCGAGAATCCCGGTGGGCATATTTTCGCCGGTGCCATTGATGAAGCCGTTGTCCTCGGCTCTGCCGAAGTTCTTGGCCAGACGCTTGATCAGATAGTCCTCCACCTTGAAGTAAGGGTCACGGATGAGTGCATCCTCCAGTTTGAAGAATACAGCCAGCTTGTGGCTTTCCAGAGCAATGTCGCTGAAATCAGCCATGCCGTCCGTGATGGGGATCGTGCCACCCTCCGGTACCCACACAGCTACATCATCACCCTCTACGGTCTTGATGTTGTAGGCATGGTCATAGATCTGAATGTCGGTGGCAAGGCTGCGGAACAGACCCTCCTGCTTGATGGAAGTCATGTACTTCTCCTGTCCCTTGGGCGTGAGGGTGAATGCGCCGGTGGTGGTGTCGATGCCCTTCGCAAGATGCTCTTTGTGGCCCTGTTTGCCACGGATGGCATTCCAGAAGTGGGTCTCATAATCGTTGCCCTCGATATGGGGTAGCATTTCGGTATAGGTTTTCATTGCGTTTTCCTCCTTAATTGTTATTAGGCTTGATGGACAGACCGGCCAGATTGCAATAATCGGCGAGATCAGCACAGTCCATTTCAAACTCAAGACCGACATCGTTACGGCGGATACAGGGTGCCTTGCTGATGGTCAGCGGGATATTGTCCTGTGCGTAGACGGTTACCTTGTCATGCTTCTTGAGCTGCTTTTCAAAGTAGTCCTTGGTGATGTTCATAGAATTAACCTCCATAATGTTTGATTTAGGGCATATTACCCCTTTGAATACGCGAATTTGTGCGTGAGACCCCACGCCCGTTGTCCGGGTGAAAAGCCACAGAGATGATGACCGCCCCTCCGGGCATGAGGTGCGCACGGGTGGCATCAGCCAATGTTGATGACAGGCTTCAAGCAGAGATGATGCTTCTTGTAGAAATTCATCAAGTCATCGTAGGTCTTGAACATAAAGCTGTGGTGACCGCCGTTCACGACCAGATTGTGGTGCTTCGCAAAGGTGACGGGAGTGCCGTCTGCCTTGTAAAGTGTGATGGAATCATGCTTGCGGAAGTGTTCCTGCAGGAACGCCTTGGTGATTTTGTTGGTCATAAAAGTTTCCTCCTTTAATCGTTGGCGCAGGAACTGCAAGTGTACAGTCCCAGCTTGGTTTCGTTGATGTCCCGGCTGATGCAGCGCATTGGCTTGCCGCACATAGGGCAGCGGATGCTAATGTCATCGGCGGGACGGTGGTTAGCTTCGGCATGGAGCCTGTAGTAGTGAGGCACCATTTCCTCTAACCACAGGTGGCTCTGTGCCTTGATGGACTTACTGTCCGTTACCGGGAACATCGGCATTTTCTCTGTTTCATCGGTGTCGCAGTCAATGAGTGGGTAATACTTGATCTCCGTCATGGCTCACACCGCCTGTCCGTCTGCATCGAAGAATCGACCTTTGCAGTAGGCCAGTGCTTCTGCCTTTGTTCCAAAGAACACGGCGGAGAAACCACACTCCACTTTCCAGATGTCCATTGCCTTATTGCGGGAAATCATAACGGGAGTGCCGTTTTTGCTCTGGAAAAGCTGAGTGCATTCGTATGCGCCACGGGAAAATTCTTCGGGTCTAAAGTGTTTGATGCTCGGCTTAGTGCCGTAGAAAAACCTGTTTTTCATTGCTTTTGGCTCCTTTCGGTAAGATTTTGGTGTTGGGTCACAGGGGTCTACGCAATCATAGGCACCATCCCCTTTCTGCACGGGGCAATGTGGCAAGTAATTATGGTTGTTTTCAAGATTTGTTTTTCTATATAGAAAACCTATAATCATCTGCCACATTGCCCCGTACCGTGTGGTTATGTCAGCGGCGGGGTGTCGAACTCGGAAATGAGCCGATAGCCGATGAGCATCGTGGTTTTCTCGCCGCCGTACTTGGGGCGCTTGCGGACTACCTGGGCAAAAGCCTGCAGTCCCTGTTTGAAGTTCTTCATACTTTCCGGGTAACAGCCGTTCTCCTGGCACCATCCCTTATACCGGGCATAGACCGTGGAGGTCAGTTCTTCTGCCGTCTCGTCCGCCACAAGGTTGTCCTCAAAGAACAGCGCCATCTTGTCACTGTCATGTTGATAGCGGTCTGTGGCGTCCTTCACGGATTTGGGGAGGAACAGTCCCTCGGTTTGCAACAGTCGGTATCCCTCAAGCAGCCAGTTGAGAATGGCACTCTGGACACTTTCCTCGGCAAAGCGGCGTTTCAGCGTGGTGTCACGGGACTGTTCATCAAAATGCCTGTCGAACGGGATAATGATAATGCGGTCACTGGAGAACAGAGTCATATCGTTGATGACCGGCAGGAAGTTGGTGTTCACATAGATTTTGAACTGCGGTTGGAAGTCAAAGCTGTTCTCATGGAGAAATCGTGCATTGAGGGTATCGTTGCCGGTCATTGCCTTGACCTTTGCGGCATCCAGTACCATACCTTTTCCCGGCTCCGGGATATTCACGAAGCGGACACCGGCAAGCCGAGCCACATCCTCACTCGGCTGTGAGCTGTTGGTGTAGCTTTTCATGGCGATTGTCTCCGGGCGTGAGGCACAGCCATAGTCCCCAAGCACCTTCAGCACGCTTTCACAAAGGGTGCCTTTGCCGTTTCGTGTGGTCACGCCGTAGAGGATGGTCATGCACTCATGCCGTGTGTCCCCGGTAAGGCCATAGCCCAGGATCTTTTGAAGAAACTTGGCTCGATCAGTATCACCGCTCATGATCTCGTCAATGTAGGTAGCGAAACGCTCCGAGTAGGCTATGGGGTCATACACCACGGGACTGATCTTGGTGAGCAGGTCAGTGCTGCGATGTTCAGTGAACTCCTCGGTGTCGATATGCAGGGTGCCGTTCCTGCAGTTGAAGATGTAGATATCCGCATCGAAACTGCTGTAGGAAATGGGATGGTACACCTGTGCATCCTTGAGGATGTTGACCCGGTTGGAGTGGCTCTGCCATCGGCTGGCATATTTCATATAGGACTTGCGCTTGTCCTCGTCCCTTATCTCAAGAGCGAAGGTGTACATAAGGTCAGCCAGTTCCATGCAGTATTTCATGGCACGGAGATTGCCGGTGTCCGGTTTCCAAATACCTCCCTCGTAGTGAAACCACATCTTCCGTTCCGGCACATAGCGTAGTCTGTCTTGGTAGAAGTCAGCGAAGATGTGTCCGGCGCCGATGTCGTTCCACGGGTACTTGGAGGAATCCATAGGGTCAAGTTCCTTGAGCCGGTCCACGCCGAAGTCCTCGGCGGCAGAGCGTGGGATGATAGGCTTGTAATAGTCGGTCATTCGAGTAACAGCCTTTTCGATGGAAATATTGCCGTAGGTGTCCGATCCACGGAGAGAATCCCACTTTTCACGCATCAAGCCGGACTGCCGGAACAGCCTGTCCATCTGCGCCCGATCTCCGCTGCACCAGAATGCCAAGGATGCAACAAGGGCAGCATCTGCTTCGCTTTGGCTCTTGTAGCCGGTGATGTCACCATCCCACAATCTGCGGAACTTCTCTCCGTTCTGAGCGGCAGAGGCTTTGGCGATAACAGCTTCATCATTGAGGTAACTTTCACCGGGAACTGCAACAGCCGGAGTAGGCGGTGTGGGACGGCGCATATAGGTGTCGAGCAACCAGACGAGGGATTCTGCCGTTTCTGCCACATCCGCGCCGTTGATGGTGCTTCCGGTCACTGTGAGGAATCTGTTTGTGTGGCCGGGAATGTATACCTCGATGTTGCCCTTTTTGATGTAGCAGGTCTGGGTATCGTATTCAAAACCGCTCGGCAGCAGACAGAAGATGCGGATGCCCTCGCCGGAGGGACTGATTTCGATGTAGGTCGCATCAAAGCGGTCTACGATGGTCTGCGCCCACGGGAGCAGCTTGCCTTCCTCCATGCAGTGGTCGAGGTCGATGCCCACGATGCCACCGCTGACCCGGATGCCGATACCGTCATAGCCTGTTGCGGATGCCGCAGTTTCAAAGGCTGTGAATGTGGTCGGGTCGTCCACATTGGCTTTGCGTCTTGTGCCGGACATATACGGTACCTTGGTTTGATTGCCGTCCCGCAGTTCGTATTTCCAGTTGCAGAACTGACCGTTGACTTTTAAGAACTGCGGTATTTTTTCTAATTGAACTTGCACTGTGTGTGCCTCCTTTCAGTTGATTGCTCCTTACACTTCCCAACGGACATGAGAAGTGCGTTTTGGCGAATTTTCAGAAAATTTCTTTTTCCACTACCCACTGGAGGTCATTTCTCGGTTTGGCCGAAAACTTTAGAAAATTTCTTCCCTCTACTCCTCTTTGGAGATGAAAGATGCATTTTGACGAAGGAAATCATATTTTTATATGAAATTTCTGCCGCCCTCGTATACATGGGAGAAATGTCAACCCCCACTACCCACTGGAGGTGTGGTCTGCGTTTGAACAGAGAATCTGAAAATTTCTTTACCTCTGCCTATATGCGAAAAAGCTGCCGTAATCGAACCCCCTTTCGCTCAAAAAAGAGCAGAAGTTGATTTTTCTTTCACTACTTAGCCACGGCAGAGAACCTTTTTTGCCGGGGCAAAACAAAAAATCCCCATGTCATTTCTGACACAGGGACAAGGTTTGATGAAAATTATATGAAAATCGCATATATTTGCGACTACATCTTGAAAAATTCATATTTTGTCGTTATAATATTAATATACGACTTTTACAGGAGGCATAGTATGTCTGTTTCATATAATCGTCTATGGAAACTTCTAATCGATAAGAAAATGAGCCAGTCTGAATTGAGGAAAGAAGCTGGAATTGCCCCTAACACTATGACCAAAATGCGTCGGGATGAGGCAGTCAATTTAGCTATCCTTGGTAGAATATGCGATGTCCTTCACTGTGACTTCGGAGATATTATGGAACACAAGTGCATGGACGATGATAAGGGGGAGGTGTAACACATTGTTAAAGGATAAAACCATGACATACATTTCCCTGTTCAGTTCGGCGGGTGTTGGTTGCTATGGATTCCACATGGAAGGGTTTAAATGTGTTGCAACCAATGAGCTTTTGCCGAGACGTATGGATGTGCAGCGTGTAAATAAAAAATGCAAACTGAACTCCGGCTATATTCCTGGCGATATTACGCAGTCAGCAATTAAGCAGAAGATATATGATGAAATCGACAAGTGGGAAAAGATGGGCAATGATGGCATTGACGTGGTTATTGCAACCCCTCCGTGCCAAGGCATTAGTGTCATCAATCATAAAAAGAATGATCGGGAAATCAACAGAAATAGCTTGGTAGTTGAATCTGTAGAGATTATTGACAGAATTAAGCCCCGTTTCTTTGTTTTTGAAAATGTAATGGCATTCCAAAAAACATTGTGCATTACCCCAGACGAGCAGGTCATGCCTATTGGCGAGTACATCAGAAGTGCATTGGGTGCCGAATACATCATTTCCGGAAGAATCCTTAACTTTATGAATTATGGTTCTAATTCTTCCAGAACGAGAACCTTGATGATTGGTGTCAGCAAAAAGCATAGAAACAACATCACACCTTTTGATTTATATCCCAGCTTTAGACCTGAAAAAACATTGAGAGAGGTTATTTTTGATTATCCCCGACTGGAGTGGGGCGAAATCAGCCAAAGTGACTTTTATCATGCGTTCAGAACATACGATCCTGCTATGCGCCCCTGGATTCATGATTTGAAAGAGAGTGAATCTGCGTTTGATAATGCCGACCCTGCAAAACGGCCACATCGTATAGTCGATGGTAAGCGGGTCGAAAATGCTCGCAAAAACAGAGACAAGTACACACGGCAACCCTGGGACAGATTCGTTCAATGTGTTCATACTCGTAACGATCAGCTCGCAGCACAGAATACCATCCACCCAGAGCAGGATCGTGTGTTCAGCATCAGGGAACTTATGGATATGATGACCATACCGTATTCTTTTAGGTGGGTTGACTATTCAATTGACGAACTCAATGCAATGAGTGATGCTGAGAAACGGAAAGTATATAAAGAGCATGAAGTAAATATCCGTCAATGCCTTGGCGAGGCTGTTCCCACAGAGATTATGCGCCAAATTGCTGCCCGTATTAAAACGGCAATACAAACGAAACGGAGCGATGCAGCCGAGATTAACCGCATCATTGCAGACAGCAACCTTGCAGAAAGAGACAATTTGATTGTGTTTTTGAGGGATAATCCGCTCAATTTGGACATTGCTTCTCTGATGAGAATCACAGAACTCTGCAATGCACACAGGGAAAAGAATGCGGCATTTTATACGAATAAGTTTATCGTAAATGAAATTATGGGGCGACTCCCTGTGTTCAATAAAGAAGAGATCCGTATCTTGGAACCTTCTGTTGGAGCAGGAAGTTTTATTCCATTTCTGTTCAAGCAGTATGAAAATGTTCCTCATGTAATCCTTGATGTGGTTGATATTGATCCGGCAAGTTTGGAAGCATTTTCTCTTTTGCTGAATCGGATTGGAGTACCTTCCAATTTCACTATCAATCAAATCTGTCATGACTTTGTTACCTGGCAACCAGAGTATAGATATGATCTGGCAGTTGGAAACCCACCTTTTTCTAAGTTGAAGAAGAAAACCCCTGCTATTGCAGAGGCACTGAAAGCAAATGCCAACCAGAAAACAAATAACTTAGCAGCGATATTTTTGGAAAAGTGTATTCGTTGTAGCGATTGTGTTTCTTTGGTTTTGAATAAGAATATCCTTGCGTCCGAAGAATACTCCCAAACAAGAGAGTATTTGCGGACAGTAAAGATTGATAGCATTATTGATTTTGGACGGTATGGCTTTACCGGGGTTTCTATTGAAACCATGTGTATGATTATTTATCCTCGGCAAAAGCCAAAGGACACGACTGTTTATAGTATGAAGTACAATATGCAACATACCCGTAGTCAGGAGTATCTTACCGATCCGGCGTATCCCTCCTTCGTGATTTATCGCGATGAAAAATTTGATGAGGTTGCCCAAAAACTTCGATTTGATGTATTTACTGTATTCCGAGATAGGCAAATCACCAAAGCAAATACCGTTGCAAAATCGAACGGTAATTGCCTGTGGGTCATCAAAGCCAGAAACATTGATGATGATGGATTGGGCATAACACATATACCGGATTACGATGTATACCTTCCAATGCAGATTGCTGAAACTGTGTCGGCATCTCAGTTTGTAAACAATGAACGAGTATACCTGACTCCGAACATGACCTATAATCCGCGGGTTATTGACAATTTGCCAAACACGATTCCTGATGGCTCCGTAGCTGTACTCATCCCAAAGGAAGAGCTCCGATTAACAGCGAAGCAAAAGGCGTTCTTTTCATCCGAGGAGTATAGACGGTTTTATGGGATTGCGCGGAATCTGTCCACTCAGTCAATTAATGTCGACAATAATAGCGTGTATTATTACGGGGTGCTAAGAGATGAATAATAATCTTGTATCGAGGTTTTTAGAAGAACGAAATTATGATGTCCGTATTTCGGGCAATGGCCGTTGGATTGACCAGAAATGTGCTTTTGATGCCGTATGCTTTGTTGCTGATTGTATTATGGACTATATTCAGAACGGCGGAAGCCAGCCGTTCCAGTCTCCAAATATTTGGAAATCGGAATATGCTATTACGAATGTTCAAAATATTTTCTGCAAGCCCGACCCCCTGCGTCGAACTACTCTGGATGAATATAATAAGTTCTTCCGGCAACCAATGAAAATGCTGGCTGCTGCAGGCGTATTGCGTGAGGACGGTGTTGTTCGCAATACAATTCAATTTAGCGTTGCCAATATGGATATCCTGCAGTATATCGCACTTCGGGAGAGAAATGCGTTTGACTTTCTGCGCCTCTATATCGAGAAAACGCTGAAGGATAGTGGGTTGTGGGACAGTTTCGAGACATTCTTCGATGAGCAGACAAATGATGCTCTTCAGAGCCTTAAGGATACCTTTGCGGCGTTCTGCATTAAGTACACCCCCATCAACACCGCTGTGGAGGCAAGTAGAATTTTCACCAAGGTTCTCAATCCTCTGGCCTGTAAATACCACAAAAAAGGCACCGCCAAGGGGAAAATATCTCCTTCCATGATTACATATGACAAAATCATTTATAATCAGACCAATTGGCGTGATGATGCGGCGGGCAAGGATAAAAATGTGGCACGAGGAGACTTTGTTCCCGTTGCCCAGACTGACGATGAGTACCAGTACCGTGTATCCAGAGCAATCAAGTATTTGCGACAGTTCAATGACAAATACAATGATGGAAAATCCGAAATTCTGGATCGATTCTCTGTTGGAGAGAAAGCCACGCATATGCATCATATTTTCCCGAAACACCGGTATCAAGAAATTGCAGAGTACCTGGAGAATTTGATTGCATTGACGAGTGGTCAGCATCTGCAAAAGGCGCATCCTAACGGAAATACTTCTGCAATCGACAAGGACTATCAGTACACTTGCCTTATCGCTAAAACCGATAGCATACGGAAGAATCTCATGGATAATCACGGTGAGCCTGTAATTTATGATTTTGCGGATTTCATGTATGTTTTGGATGTCGGTTTGGAAACGGATTATTTCGGAGCGTTACCGCAATGCGATTTTGGTGCTGTTCTGACCGGAATAGAGTTCAATTTCTAACTTGGTATTGAGAGGTTTTCTATGGCAAAAGAGTGGAAAAATGTAAGTAAAACAGCCGATGGCCAAGAGTATGTTGAACCCTGTATTTTGGGTTCTGGCCCCAGAAGTGCTTGCAAAGCGGTATTTTTCAGAAATTGCCATAAATCCAGCGGAGTGCAAATTGTATCCCTTAAAATCGCTCGTCAAAAGAAAGCGGGGAATCAATGGATCACCAAAGAGGACAAGGCCATCACTCTTAAGTCCGAAGAAATCGATAAATTAATTGAATATATTCAAGAGTACTACACACCATTGAATATTGGTATGACAGAGTTTATCGAGGCAGACGAGGATGCTGCTAAACTATTCACAAAAGTTCGTGATTTAGGTATCTCTGATGATGAGGTTGTATCCAAGCTGATTGAATCTGGTATTTTAACGCAAAATCTCACTGTGGCAATCACCGCTGCGGAACGAAATAATGCAGTCCGGGAATTTGAACAAGCAATTGATGTAGAGAGAACGGAATCGTTCTGGCAGAATTGGTTCGCTCAAAACAAATGGGTGCTCGGTTCAGAATATCTTAACATTTTGCCGGAGAGAGATATTGATACCAACGATATTGCTGATTACTTGATGCGTTCGATAGACGGATTTCTGGATGTTGTTGAAATCAAGCGCCCTGATCTGCAATTTTGGGCGGGGCCAGATTCCCATGGGAATTATTATCCCACTGCTCAGTTGACTGCAGCAATTTCCCAATGCTTAAATTACCTTTACAGAATTGAACTTCAATCCAATTCTGTAGAATTTATGGAACGTGTGGATGGAACGAAGACTGTAAAACCACAATGTATGTTGGTTTATGGACGCTCTGACGATTGGGGCGAAGATAAGATGCGTGCACTCCGCATTTTGAATGCCGCATACCATCAGCTTCACATCATTACATATGATCAGTTGTTACTGCGTGCAAAACAGCTGCTCGGTTTTTCTGACCAGGATGAGGACGAGGAGGATTATGATTCTCTTCCGTTTTAATAACAAACAAAGAAGGTACCGATAGTGTCCAAATTTCAATACTACTCAACGGATAGCCTTATTCGCTTCTTCCTTGAACAAGGCAAAGAAGGTGACTGTTGGGATTTTAAGCAAGAATGGCATGAGAATATTGCTGATTTGATTAAGGATATTGTTTGCTTTGCTAACACTGTACACGATGAAAACTGTTATTTAATTTTCGGTGTAGCAGACAATCTGGATGTCACAGGTATGCAAAAACCGAGAAAGAAACAGGCAGATATTATCGACGCTATATCAAATCTCATTTTTGCCGGTGATGTGTACCCTACTGTGGAAGTAAAGACCATCGTTTTCGATGGTGTTGAATTGGATGTGTTAACTATCTTCAATGTTGAAAACACACCCATTTTTTTGAAGAAGCAGTATGGGCAGATGCGTCCAGGGTGCATTTATACTCGGATAGGCGACAAAAATACACCGGATAATGGAAATGCTGATGTGACTGATATAGAGAATTTGTGGCGAAAAAGACTGGGTCTTACCAAGCCTCCATTAGAATATATCTATGATCGGCTACATAACAAAGCAGAATGGACTACTTCCGATAAAGGGTATTACAATGCTTATCGCCCAGAATACACAATAGAAATACATCCGAATGACGATAATTTGGATGCAGAGTTCTATGCCTATGCCATGCCGAATTCCAATACTTCCTATGATGAATTAAATATCAAGTACCAGACTACAATTCTCGACTCGTATCAGATTGTTGTTCTTGATGGCGGAAGATTGCAGATTCCTACGCCCACCTGGGGGTATATTTGTCATGACGAATATGGTCTGCATCACAAATACAGTTATAAGTATTATGTTGGTGGCAGCAAGCGGTATAGACTGTTGCGATTCTTATATGATCCCCAAAATGGTGAACATCGGTATGCTTTTATGCACCTCCAAGAGGTTGTGGTATTCTATTACTCGGACGAGGAGAGGTTGGCCTTTGAGGCATATATCGAAGGACACCAAAACTTGCTGAGCGATAAAATCAGTGAGATTATAAGGTTTGACCATATTAATACAGACTCGGATAGGAAAACAGAGGTGTATAAAGAACGGCTGAAAGTAGGAATTGCTCTTAATGCATTTCTCGAAGAATGGCGGAAAACACTCGGTGCTATATAATTAGCAAAGGAATTGACCATACAACGGATACCATATCCCGTTGCGTGGTCTTTCTGTTCACACTTTGTTATCTGGACTTATCACACCTTCTATGGCATAGTGTCTCGCTGCAAGGAGGTGTGATATGGGAAACATACTTGAAGAGTTCTGGTATGGGAATATAAATCCCCAGGAACAGAGCAAGGAAAGCAGCCGAGCAATAAAAGAACTGCTCAAACTGATGGGGCGAAACCGGGATCGGCTACACGATTCCATGACAGCGGAGCAACGGGAGACGCTTGAAAAGTACGATGACTGCGTCAATGAAATGTACGGTTTGATCGAACTGGAGATGTTCTCCTATGCTTTCCGGCTCGGAGGTAGGCTGATGCTTGCCACGCTGATGGATAACGGCGAGGAGGCATAAAGCAGAAAAAGACCACACTCAAGGTTTTACCCTTTGGTGTGGTCTTTACTCATTGTGCCGCCCGAAAGAAAGTCGGTTAAAAATTAGTTTTTGTGCCAATCCCTAACCGCAACTCACTTTAGGTCGGGGCGTTTTTTCCTGTATCTGCGGCTTCCGGATGCGGAAAAGGGAGGGGGTAGCCGTGCGCCGGACAGACGGGGGATCCAGGGAGGAAATAACTTATTCCGATAAGAAAAAATTGTTAAACTGTTGACAGACAGATGGGCAAGTGATAAAATTAACAAAGTAAAAAATGCAGCAGCACAGGATGCGGAAAGGGAGAACACTATGGCGAGACCGTTTGACTACACAGCGGAATACAAGCGTAAGCTATGCACCGCCGATGAAGCGGCACGGGTGGTAAAAAGCGGCGACTGGATCGACATCTCCATGGGCACGGGCTTTCCGTCTCTGATGGACGCCGCCATTGCCAAGAGAAAGGATGAGCTTCGCGAGGTCAAGATCCGCGGCTATCTGATCTTCGACCCGATCCAGATGGTGGAGTGCGACCCCGAGCGCAGGCACTTTGTCTACAACAGCTGGCATATGTCCGGCTATGAGCGCAAGCTCTGCGACCGTGGACTGTGTAATTTCAACCCTATGGTGTTCCGCAACCTCAGCTGGTATTACAGCCAGTTCCTCACCGTCAACGTGGCTATGATGGCTGTGACCCCCATGAACGAGCACGGCTATTTCAACTTTGCCGGAGCCACAGCCTCCGCCCGTTCCACGCTGGACAAGGCGGACGTGGTCATTCTGGAGATCAACGAAAACCTGCCTTGGGTCTATGGCGGTCTGGACGAGTGCATCCACATCAGCGATGTGGACATGATCGTAGAGGGGCCCCATGGCCCGCTGCCCAGCGTCAAGTCCCCCGCCGCCAACGAGGCGGAGATGAAGATCGCCGAGTACGTGGTGCAGAACATGGTGGACGGCTCCACGCTGCAGCTGGGCATTGGTTCTCTGCCTAACGCGGTGGGCCAGATGATCGCAAAGAGCGACTTGCGGGACCTGGGCATCCATACCGAGATGCTGTGCGACAGCTATCTGGATATGTACAAGGCCGGCAAGATCACCAACAACCAGAAGAAGCTGGACCGCTACAAGAGCATCTTCGGCCTGGCCATTGGTTCGCCTGACCTGTATGACTGGATAAGGGAAAACCCCGGCGTGGTCACCTATCCCATCAGCTACTGCAACGACCCGGCCAATGTGGGCAAGCAGGATAATTTCGTTTCCATCAACAACTGTATCTCCGTAGACCTGTATGGCCAGATCTGCGCCGAAAGCTCCGGCACCCGCCAGATCAGTGGCACCGGCGGTCAGCTGGACTTCCTTGAGGGTGCGGCGTTGTCCCATGGCGGCAAGGCCTTTATCTGTCTGACGTCCTCGTTTACGGATAAGCAGGGTAATGTGAAGTCCCGCATCAACCCGCTACTGGCCCCCGGCGACATCGTCACCGACCCCCGCAGCCAGGCGTACTACATCGTCACCGAGTACGGCGGCGTGAACCTGGTGGGCTGCTCTACCTGGGAACGGGCAGAAAAGCTGATCTCCATTGCCCACCCCATGTTCCGCGATGAGCTTATCGCCAACGCGGAAAAGCAGGGCATCTGGATCAAGTCCAACAAGCGCTGAAAGGTACATAGCAAGAGGGAGACGGCGCAGGGGCAAAAAGTCAAGAATAAATTACAATAAACTTGTAAAGTTGTATGAACGCACAAAATGAGCCGTGCTATTTGCGGCTTGTTTTGTGCGCTTTTCTGCATTTGGGCATGACAACAGCGCCGGTGGCCTCCGTGGGCTCCGGCGTTCAGCTTTATTGTGCGGCAGATCAGCAGGCGCTCATGTAGCTCCGCAGGAGGGTGGCCGCTGTCTGCCACCCCAGCACCTCCCGTGGATAGTTGTTCATCCACTCCTCTGCCCGGCGTATTTCTGAGATAGGCACCTCATCAAAGTTGGTGCCCTTGGGGAAAAACCGCCTTATTATCCTGTTCATGTTCTCGTTGCTGCCACGCTCATGTGGTGCGTGCGGGTGGCAGTAGTAAACGGTGGTGCGCTTTCCTTTCCGGCGGCAAGCCTTTTCCATACCATCGTAGTCTTGAAACTCACAGCCATTGTCCACCGTGATGCTCTGAAACATGGGGTAGAAGTCCTTGCCCAGGCGGCGCTCCAGACCGTTGAGCGCCCGGACCACGCTGGCGGCGGTATGGTCTGGCACCGGGAGGATGATGCCCGCCCTGGTGAGCCGTTCCGTGAGCACCACCAGCGCCCGGCTGGAGCCCACGGTGCCCATCACGCTGTCCATCTCCCAGTGGCCAAAAGTAGTGCGGGAGTTGATGATGGGGTCACGCTTATCAATGCGGGGGCCCTTGGCAGCTCTGGCGGCGTTCCGTTGTTCACCGTATTTCTCACCATAGTGGCGGCGGCCCTTTTCGTGCAGGTGCTCCGGGTTGAGGACCAGGAACACATCACCCCGGTAGATGTAATTGTAGAGCGTGGCCTCACAGACCGTGGTGTCAAACTGGGGCGGCTTTGCCTTGAGCTCTGCCAACAAAGCTGCGGGAGAATAGTGCTCCTCCACAATTTTCTGCTCCACATAGTTTGCAAAGTCAATGTCATTGCCAATCTTGAGGTCCGGCCCCTTGGCCCGGAGGTTTTCCTGGTATTTGCGCTCCGCCATCTCCGGGCAGTAGCACCAGATAAACTCATAGTCAGAGGTCATCTGCTGGGTCCAGCCCCGTTTGATTTCGTTGTAGATGGTCTTTTTACACACGCCCAGCGCCTCAGCGATCTTGGCCTTACTGTCACCTACCTTGAGCATCTTTTCAATGACCAGGCGGTCCTCCCATTGCAGTTGATGAAAGCCCTTGTAATTCATGTGATACCCTCCTCAGAATATAAAAAAGCGGCGGGGGGATGAACACCCCGCCAGAAAAGGCTTTACTGCCCGTATCGGGTCAGCAGTTCGGTTGTTTCTCCGTCAGGGAGAATGTCAGCCAATGTGCAGTTGAGAGCCAGGCACAGCTTGAGCAGCGTGGCCAGCTTGGCACCACTCAGGTCTTTTGCACCTTGCTCATAATACTGGAGCATCCGGCCATTGATGCCAGCGGCAGCGGCAAGCTGGGACTGTGACATCTGCGCCTCCAGGCGCTTGGTTTGCAGTTTAGAATGGGTCATAGAGCAGCACCTCCGTTTAATGTACTCTGATTATACACCAAAAGGTGTATGAAGTCAAGAACAAAAAAGCGGCCCACGAAAAGTGAGCCGCTGTGTCAGTCTTTGCAGTTTTTGAGCCTTTCGGCCAGCTCTGCCAGCACCGCAACATCACGGTCTGCCAGGCCAGTGACATCCACCGTGGTGAGCCGTTCCAGCCCCAGCAGGTAGTCCGTGGACACGCCAAACACCTTGGCCAAGTCCACCAGGCACGCCGGTGATGGCATAGAGAGCCCCTGCTCCCAAGAGTTCACGCCGTTTCTGGTGATGCCCAGCCGCCGGGAAAGTTCCGCTTGGCTCCAGCCCCTTGCCTCACGCAGGGCTTTGATTTTCTCAGCGATCAACTGCACCGCCTCCTCTCACAAATAATTATAGTTTGCACATTTGGTATGTCATTATCAATAAAGGCTCCAATACTTGACACGCAGACAGGGTGCAAACTATAATGGAGAAAAGTCAAGAATAAACAGAAAAGGACGGTGAGCTGGGTGTATATTCGCTATACAACGGAGAGCAGCCGCAGGTGGTCAGTCACGCCGGATGAGGAGGCTTTCTTGGCAGCTCTGGAGGCGGCACTGCGTCAGGGGCATAAAAGCGTAGCATTGACCATCAGCCGCATGGCCAATGGCGCTCTCTCCGTGAGCAGCCCCAGAGCGTACTTGGGAAAAGTCAAATTGCAGGGCCGCAAGACCTGGATGCAGTATATAGTCCGCAATGATGCGAAAAGCATTGAGGGTGCGCCACTGGAGGAGTACATCCACCATCTCAATTTTTGGGTCAGATCAGCATAGGAGGTTTTGACATGTTCGGAAAGAAAAAGGCACCGCTGCCGGAGGGCATCCGGCTCATGCACTATGAGGGCCTGCCCGGCTTTGCCCAGGATGCGCCTTGCTTTATGGAGCAGACGGCGGAGGCACTGGTGTTCCGCCGGGTGGAGGGCCCCAGCGTGACCCTGCCGCTGGCCAAGGTTGACAGCTTGGACATCATGGATGAGCGCAATTTTGCGGCCAAGTACAGAGGCACCAGTCCAAACACTTCCCGCACCAATGCGGTCAAGTGGTATGCAGTTTTCACCTATGGGGACAAACATGTGGCCGTTTGGTTTTTGGGCGGCAAGGAAAGCAAAGAGCTCTATGCCCTTAAAAAGCAGATAGACAGCACAGGCCAGGACATCACCCTATAAAGCAAAAAAGCCGGAGAGGTTTGACCCTCTCCGGCTTTCGTCTTATTCAGCAGTTTCCTGTTCTGCGGCAAGCTCCTCCGGCGGCGTGCCGGAGGTCTTGCTCAAGATTAGGTTTTTCAATTTCACAAATACATCTTTGGCATAGAGCACATAGGCCGTGAGCAGCGCCAGGTTGGAGGCAGTCATCAAGTTCACGGTCTGCCCGTCCACATCAATGGCGATGATGTCCGGGTTGAGCCAGCCTGCCATGTAAAAGGCGATGAAACAGGCCGCCACGATGATGCCCTTGATGGTGCCGTTGCGGAGTTTCACCTTGTCGAAACTGCCGTCAAAGAGGGCGTTGAGGCTGCCCAGCACGATGTTGACGGCCACCAGGAGCACCAGGCCAACGGCCAGATGGATGATGGAAGTAGTCATAGATTTCCTCCTTTACCCCACCAGCGTGAGGTCCTTGATGTTGACAGCCGCCGTGACCACTCCGTTGATGCCGATGACCACACGGGAGCCGTCAATCTGAATGACGGTGTAGGTGGTGGTGTAGACATAGGAGGCCAGGCTGCCGCCGTTGTAGGTCTTGGCTCCCTTGGCCACCTTGACCCTGGAGCCCTTGACGATGGCCGGGACCACTTCCTTGACATCAGCAGCATCCACCCAGCCATAGACGGTGGAGGAGCTGCCGGTGGTCTTGATGAGGTGGTAGGGGTGCTTGCCGGACTTGGCCACAGCGGTGACCTTGGCCTCACCGGGCTTGCAGCTCTTGCCGTTGACGGCCATGGAGCTGATATAGTGCTTGGTGCCCGTAAAGGTCACCACGGAGCCCACAGCAAGCCCAGGAGTGGGCTTTTCATCCTTGCCGGGCGTGGATGCCTCCCCGCCGCCGGAGGGCGCAGAGGTGGCCTTGGAGGCGTACTTGGGCACGCCAAAGCCCCGGATGTAGCGGCCATTGACGGCCAGCTTGCGGTAGCCAACGGCATCACTCATGTTGCCCTCAATGACCTTAATGGTCTTGCCATCGCAGGACACCACAATGCCAACATGGTCCGCAGAGCCGGTGTTGTTCGTGGTGGCGTAGTTGCTGCCGTCCTGCCAGTCATAGAAAATGTAGTCACCAGGGCTGGGTACATAGGCATCATTCTCCACCCAGGAGCCCAGCTTTTTGAAAAGGTCAATGTGGCGCTCACATCCACACTCCGTGGGGATGATGTCCGTGAGGCCGCAGGCGATGGCCACAGCGGATGCAAAGGTGGAGCACCAGGCATCCGTGTATTTCACCGCATAGCCCCTGGCCAGGGGCTTGTGGGAGTTGTAGAGGTCAATGATTTTGCGGTGGGAGCCGTTGGCCTCTTTGCAGCCCAGATAGCTCACCGCAGTGTCCACAACTTTCTGCCGGAGTTCTTTTTCAGTCATTGAGCATGTCCTCCTTTACTCAATCTTTCAGCACGATCTCAGTGGCCCGGAGGGCCGCATCAGCACCGTACTTGTCCGCAAACTTGTTGAGAAAACGCTGGGCGTATTTCGCCCGGTTTTCATTCTTGCTTTTCCAGTAGTAAAAGCCGCCCCAGGCACCATCTGTCACAAAAGAGGTGCCGGTGAGCGCCGCAATGGCTGTGACATCATGGTCCGTGAGCGTCCCCACTATCGTGGTGATGCAGAGGAGGACGGAAATGCAGATGTGCAGCACCAGCATTTTCTTTGAAAACTCCATGCGCCCTCCTCTCCAGCTCAGGCCTGAGAGGCGGGGCGCTTATCGTCCCGGACCTCAAGCTCATGGATGGTATTGACCAGCGCCGTCACGGTGCCATTGCCGCCCAGAGCGTGGTACTCCTTATACATGGCATTGACATTCTCAAGGCCGTGCAGAGTTATCCAGCCACGCTCCTCATAGTGATAATAGGATTGCACGATGCGGTCACGGAGGAGGGCCTGGACCCCCAGCTCTACCGCCTTTTGCCGTGCGTCTGCCTGCTTGTATTTCTTGTAGAGGTAGCCAACGGCGGGGACGGCTACCACAGTGATGATGGTGGAGATGATAGACCAGTAGCTCCTCAGCGTTTCCAGCATCCTTTTTGTCCTCCTGTTGTTCAAAAATGAGAGGGGCACACCACACGGGTGTGCCCCTCCTGCTGGGCTGGGGCTTTAGACCTCAACCTCCAGGTCTGCCAGGATTTCCTCCACCTGCTTACGCAGCAGAGCGGGCACCTGGTCAATGGTCTTGCGGCCCTTGATGATGAGGGTAGCATACACAACAGCCATGTCTTGCACCTCCTTTCTCAACAGAAATAAAGCAAGCCGCAGGCGGAGCTCACGCATCGGTGCTCTCCTCCAGCAGCTTGGCAACAGCGTCACGCAGGTTGGCGGGGACATCATCCAGGGTCTTGAGGCCCTTGCGGATGAGGGCGGCATATACCTTAGCCATTCTCTCCACCTCCTGCCAGCATCTCATAGACCTCCGTGAGGGCCACCTGGGTGTTGGTCAGGTCCTCCTCCGTTGCCTGGAGCCGGGTCTTGAGCTCTTTGTTTTCCTTGGTCAGTTCCTCCAGGGAACGCTTGCGCTCATGCTTTGCCTTGAGGCTCGTGTTGTCATAGTAAACAGCCATTATTCAAAAGCACCTCCGATGTTAGAAATATAGCCGCCGGTGTCGCTGGCTCCACGCTCAACAGAGAGCTTGAAGTTGAACGCAAAGCCGTTGGCGGCGGTCTTATTGGTAAACACATGGTTTGCGCCATTCTTGACATCCACCGTGGCATCCTCCCAGACGGGGGTGGTGTCCTTGGCGTTGTTGGTGACCAGCACCTCCATGACCGCATCCGCAGGCAGGGTGCCCACGATGTTCATAACCATCACAGAAATGGCATCATCCGCCGCCAGCGGCGCTGCCAGCGTGACAGTGGCCTTGGTCACCTTTTTGGCAAAGGTCACCGTGTAGGCGGCGCTGTCAGCCTTGCCGTCAGAGGCCACCACCTTGAGGGTGTGGGAGCCGTTGAGGATTTTCTGCCAGTTGGCAGCCGTGACAGCTTGGAATGTGTTGACCTGGCCCAGGGTTGCGGTGTAGGTGCGCTTGAGCACATTGTCCAGGTACTCCTTGACCGTCACAGTGTCCCCGTCCACATCGTTGACCGTGTACTGGAAGTTAAAGCCCGCCGTCTTGGTGCCCAGGTTGGAGCCATTGGCCGTGGAGCTGGTGATGGTGGGCGCAGTGTTGACGGACACAGTGCCGTCATCGCTCACAGAGAGGGTGGAGGGGAGAGTGAAAGCGGGGCGGGACCCGTGGGTGATGGCGCAGCCGTAGCTGCCGACACTGCCACTGGTGAACAAGTAAACGGCGTAGTCGGTGCCGCCCGTGTCCGGGGAGCGGGTCCACTGAACAACGGCGGAGCCGTTCATGTAGGCGATCTGGAGAGAGCTGGCGATTTCCAGCGCCGTGCCCTCCACATTAAACCAGCTTGCCGATCTGTTCAGCTCAGTGGCAGACAGCAGGAAAATGGCCCGCTGGAGCGTGCCAACGGTGTTGTTGCCGTTGCCGGGGGTGTACTTGATTTTCGTAGTGCCGATGACCCCTCGGATGTCTGCATCAAGCAGGTTTTTGTAGGTGCCGTTGAGCCAGCTATCAATGGCACTGGAGGCGTAGGCATTGACATTGGAGCTGTGCCACTGGCGGGTGTCATAGCAGTCCTTGCGGACCACCAGCGTGCGGCCCATGCCGTTGAGGGAGTTCTCATAGTTGTGCTTGGCAACATAGAAGCTCACCAGCTTGCCATTTTCCTTGAGCTGGATGATACTGCCCACAGCTTTGTTGCCCAGGGTGGTTGTGGCCATAGATCAGATTTCCTCCTTTAGAATATTTTGCACACGGTCCCGCACCTGTTGGCGCAGGGCCCAAGTGTTGCCATGTGCGGCGTGGGCATCCCACGCCTGCCAGGATTGCAGGATTTGCTCACGGGTCACCAGGCCCGCCGGGTATTCCTTTTCCCAGTGGCGGAGCTTGGCACGCATCCGCTTGATGCTGCTGTGCCGCAGCTTGCGGATGACCTTGCCGCTCTCCGTCAGGTAGGTGTGAAAGCCCAAAAAGTCAATGCCGTTGCGGATGGGAAAGATTTGGGTTTTCTCATTCAGTTCCAGCCCCAAGCTATCCATGTAGGCCCGTATTTCCCGGAGGCAGAATTGCAGGTATTCCTTGTCCGGGTGGATGAGGAAAAAGTCATCCATGTAGCGGCCATAGTATTGGATGTGGAGCTGTTCCTTGACGAAGTGGTCAAAGTCATCCAGGAACAGGAGGGCAAAGAGCTGTGATGTCTGATACCCCAGCGGCAGGCCGTCAGAGCAGTCAATATAGATGCAAAGCAGGTCATAAACAACAGGCTCAAGGTCCAGCTTTTTGAGCTTTTCCTTGAGCTTGTCATGGTTGATGCTTGCAAAGAAATGGCGGACATCACACTTGAGCACCCAGCCCTCAGCGGTGTGGTGCTTATTCCAGTAGTCCGTGAAAAATCCTTTGAGCCGGTCCAGGCCGAAGTGCAGGCCCTTGTTCTTTTGGGATGCGTAGTTGTCCAGGATGAAACTGCGGGTGATGCGGTCATAGAGGAGATTGTCCACTATGGCGTGCTGGACCACCTTGTCCACAAAAGCGGGTGCCTGCACCAGCCTTTTCTTGGGCTCATAGACATAGAACACACGAAACACACCGGGTCTGTAAATCTTGGTTTTTAGGATATAGACCAGGTTGACGATGTTCTCAAGCAGGCGCACCTCATAGTGTGCGGTGGCGGCTCTGGAGCGTTTGCCCCGCCGGGCGGCCAGGTATGCCGCATAGATCACTGCAAAGGTGCATATTTCAGAAAATTTCATACAAACGGATGGCCCCCTATCAGTGTTCGGCTGGCCAGCCTCTCCTCATGTGCTGTGTAGGTGCCGCATGATAGGACCAGTAGCCCCGCCACTTTTCTGGAAAGCAGCGGGGCATCAGCGCAATGTGTTTGCCTTGGCCTCACCAAGGCTGGGTATGACCTCCTTTGATGTGATGGACGGCACGGTTTTGGGCTTTGGGCCTACTCAGTCAGGCCTTACCATCAGAGCGGGGCGGGACCCGTTGGTGTTGGTGCAGTTGTTGTTGTTGACATTGCCATTGGTGTTCAAGTAAACGGCGTTGTTGGTGTTGTTCGTGTTCGGGGAGCACAGTGGAAAAATAGGTCATACCCAAATATAACAGCTCTCGGCTGGTATATCCTTTCAGGGGTTGCGGGCCAGGGCCTCAGCAATTTGCTGGGCCATCTGGCCCATTTTGGCAAGCTCCTGGTTGGCCTTTGCCTCACGCAGAGCAGCGGCACGGTTGCTGTCATTGCGTTTCCAGTTGAAAGCCTTTTGACGGACCGGGCGCACCAGCTCTGCCCAGTAGTGGCACTGGTCACCAGAGATGTACTTGCGCTTATAGCTCAGGTTTATGTACTGGTTGAGAGTGTCGCAGAGGACAATGACCTCATCAAGGTCCTTGAGGCGTTCCTCATACTCAGTTTCAAAATAACGGCCATCAGCGGAGTTGCATTTCTGGAGGATGGCGCTGGCCATGCGCTGCATATCAGCGCACATGTGGAAAGTCTGGCTCTTGGGAAAGTGAGGCTTGCCGTCATCCTTGATTTTCTCAAAGAGCTCCTTTTCCACCATCTGGCCGTTTTCCATCACATAGGCCTTGACCTTGGTGTATTGGGGCTCTTTGACCTTGACCCGCTGGATGGTGTAGTCCAGCAGATCAGTGGCAAGCGGTATGATGTCATAGTTGGGCACTTAAAACTCAATCCTCCCTTGGCTTTCATTCCACACACCAGTGACCACCACGCCGGAGAGGCTGGTGAAAGCCACGCTCCAGGAGTTGCCGGTGACATTGGTGTCATATTTCAGCTCCAGCGTGCGGACACGGGTGGCCAGGCCGGAGAGGTCCGTGGTGTTGGTCTGGACCTGCCCCTCCAGTGTGGTCACTCTGGAGCTCAAAGGAGAAACCAGGGCCTTGACCTTTGCCCAGAGGCGTGCTGTCTGGAGGTCATCAAGGTAGGGCCTTTTTGCCATGTCATTGGCCTCCTTTACTTGCAGATATTATCCAGCTCTGTGTTGGAAATGGCCACAAGGTCCTCCGCAAGCATGTAGGCGGACAAGTCCATCGTACCGGCCAGCACATCCCATGTGGTGCCGTTCCAGGCCACATTGTCACCGGCGTTGACCCCGTGGGCCGCATCAGCATTGACAATGTTCCACACATCGCCTTTCTTGTTGCCGGTGGTGGGCAGGTCTGCATAGGTGTCCTTGGAGCCCTTATATTCAAGGGCGCTGGACATCTTGGCATCCACCTCATCCTTGGTGTAGGCATCTGCAATGCCGTAGCCTGCCAAAGAGGTGGCCGGGCTCTGCTTGCCTGCCGCCAGGTCATAGGCAGCTTTGACGGCGCTGGGCGTGGCGGCCTTGGTGGTGCTGGTGTCATCGGTGGCGCTGGAGAGCTGCACCACGCCTTTCTGGTTGGTGGTGCCGTTCTTGACGGAGATTTTGCCGCCGCTGACATCCACATTGGTGCCAACAGTCACGCCTCCCTTGACGGAGGCGCTGGCATCCGGCAGGGTGTAGTTGTTGGCGTTGGCCTCCACGCCGCCCAGCTTGGCCTTTTCCTCGTTGGTGTAGTCATTGGCACTCAGGCCCTTGCCCTCCACCTTGTCCACCTTAGTGGTGTCAGAGGGGTGCACATGGTCACCACGGGCAAAAGCGGTTTCCGTACCGGCGGTAGCGGTGCCGTCCATCTTGGGCACGGTGCTGGATGCGGCAGCGCCCTCCGGCACATCCTTGGCAGTGATGAAACCGCTGTCATTGGTCAGATCAGAGGTCTTGCTGGGCAGCTTGATGTTGGCAATGGCCGTGGCCACATAGGTCTTGACCTTACCCCACAGGTAAAGTACACCATTTTCATCAAGCGCTTTCTTGCTGTTTGCCATTTTGGCTGTCCTCCTTATATGAGTAGTTTTTCAAGCTCCAGGTTTGTGATGGGCAGGATGTCTGCGTCACTGCCAGGAGCGCCCTGGGGGCCTTGGCGGCCCCTCAAATTGACAGGCTTGGGGTTTTCTTTGTTGCCGTCATTGGTCCAGCTCAAGGTGCACTCATCGCCCTCCACAGAGGGGTAAAAAGTGGTGCCGTCAATTCCTTGCTTGCCGGTGTTGACATACTGCACAGAGCCAAAGCTGGCGTGCATCATGCCGCCGGTGGAGAGCTTGACCGCAATGACCCTGGGCGTGGTTTCAAAGTTTACTGCATAGGTCACATTAGATCACCCCGTCCTTGAATATCTCCCCCACATTGACCCGCATGGGCTCACTGGCAATGGCGTTGTCCAGATTGTCCCGCAGGCGGAGTTGCACCCAGACAGGCTCAAGCTCCGAAAAGAGGAGCGTGTCCTCCTGGGAAAGCGGCAGCGTGATGATGCCGTTTTCTTTGTCATAGGTGACAGCAGTGAGGTCCTTTTCCAGCACAGTTTGCCTGTTCTGCTGAAAAGTGATATACAGGGCAGATATAGTGATTGCCTCCGGCAGCTCAAAGGTCAGCACAGGGTTTGTGCCTCTCCGCATCTTGTTCACCTCCGCATCTTAAAACTCAATTCGGCCAAGTTCCTCATTCCATACGCCGGTGACCACTACATCTGTCAGCGTAACAAAGGTGACCTCAAAGCTGCTGCCGGTGACATTGGTGCCATATTTCAGCTCCAGCGTCTTGAGGCGGCTATCCAGCCCCGTGAGGTCCACACGGATGCTGGCGTGCGCTGTGTCGGAGTTGTTATGCTCATTCACAGCGCCCCCCACCAAAGCGTTGACCTCCGGCTTGGTGTAGACATCGCCCTGCTGCACAGCATTGAGCGCCAGCGCCCGGATGTCGGAGTGGCTGGTGCCGTTGGTGTTGTGCTCTGCCAGGGCGCTCTCCATCTCCGCCCGGCTCACCGTGTCCAGGGCCGGGGTGATGGTGAAACTGACAACGGAGGCATCAGCTACCACGATGTGCATAATCATGGTGAGCTTGCCGGACACGCCGCCATCCGTGGACACCTTTTCTGTGTCGGGGGTGTTGCAGATGGCAATGAGCGTGCCGTCATCGTCAAAGAGGCCCATCTCACGGATGGTGAAACCACCCACGCTGTCATCAATGGTGATTTTCACATCAATCATGTTGGCGTTGGTGGTGCTGACTGCGGCGCTGGCCACATCGCCCTCCCACTTCTTGCCCCGGAGGGCGGTCTGGGCCACGGTGGGCTCATAATACTCACCGCCGCCGTCACCGGCAGCAGCAGTCTTGATGTTGACCTTGCCGCCGTTCAAGATGCACTTGGCGATTAGCGCAGCGCCCGCCGTGGTGATAACGGTGCCATAGTTTTTGGTTTCATTGGGCATAGTGCTTTTTCCTCCTATTCTTGTGGGTAAATCTCCACAGTGTTGTGATACTCCAGAGCACCCACAGCAATGGACTTGCCGGTGCTTTCCATCTCATGGACCATCATGGGCCAGATGTTGACCTCATCCTCATACTCGGTGTAAACGCCGCAGGTGATGGTGCCGTATGACTGCAAAAAAGATGTCATCAGCACCCGCATGTTGGCCGGGCGCACCATGAGGAGCATGTCCAGGATTTCCGCCGCCAGGGCATCCGCATCCGGCAGGACGGTGTAGTCAAGCTGGATGTTGATGGTGTAGTCCACAATGCTCTCCTCATGCCCCAGCTCACCGCAGAGGCCGGTGAGCCAGTTCTTGAGCCAGGGCAGAGTGTAGGGCAGCTCCAAGTTCCACAGGGCCTTGATGCGTGCCTTGCGGACCTCCAGCGTGTCCGTGTCTTTGGGGCGGATATTCAGCTCACGCTCCCACACGGCCACGCCGCTGGCCGTTGCCGTGTCCAGGAATTGGTTGGCAAGGACCAGGGCCAGAGCGTCCCACGCAATGGAGATTTCTGGCTCGTTTGCGGCATTGATGGCTTGAAACTCAAGCACCTCACGGAGCACCGGGGGGAGGTAGTCAAGGAGCTTTCTATCCATTGATGTCCCCCCTCACCGGGATGCTGTCTGCACCCAGCACAAGGTTTTCCTCCTTGCCGTTGATCTGCGTGTCAGCAATGTCCGTTATCATGTCGGAGCACTCGGAGAGGATGCGGCTTTCAATCTGAGAGATGCGGACGGTCAGGTGGTCCGAAGTGGCCCAGGTGCCCGCCAGCTCTGCAAAGTAGCCGTCAATGACGGCCTCCACATAGCTTTTGATGGCCTCCCAGTTCCAGCCGGAGGCATAGGTCAGATTGAGCGTGATGCTCACCGGCACCGGCTCCACGCCGGTCACATGGACCACATGGCCGATGGGGGCAAGTCCCAGACCCTCCCCGGCGTTCTCGGTGGGGTCCACCGCCGTCTGCACCTCATCAATGAGGGTTTCAGAGGGGGCAGTGTTATTGGATGCCAGCAGCACCAGCTTGACGGTGCCGCCCACCGTCAGCTTTTTGTTGAGCGCCGCCGTGTAGACGGCGGTGAGCCAGGCCGCCACGGGCTCACTGAGCCCCGCAATGGCGCTGGTGTACCAGGCTGTGACAGTAGCATCCGGGATGAGCGTGGACGGCGCAATGTCCCCGTTCCAGACCGGGTGCACCTTGACGGCGGAGATGCCGGGCATGGCTTTCACCTTTTCGATGTAGTCAGCCTGGTTGCCGCCAAAGGCCTGGGACTTGAAGCTGTCAAGGACACGCTGGCGGAAAACCTCCGTGTCCTCCTCATCATCTCCGGGGATTAGCAGCTCCACCAGCTCTGCATGGGTCAGCCCGTCCACATACTCAATGGGGATGAGCTGGCCGGTGTAGCCGTTGGCCTGGGCCCCTGCTGTTTCGCAGGTGACCCGGTGGCTCAGGCCGGTGGCGGTGTCCTCGGAGGTGTCCATGCGGGCCGTCACCACAAAGTTTAGGGCCTCGCAGGAGAAACGGGTGCCCACCGGCACCTCAATGTTAAACTCCGCCCGGAACACTGCGGCGCTGGGCGGGTAGGGGCTCATGTTACGGTCAGCGGCCCGCTTGATGAGATATTCACGGGGCGCTGTTGCCAGGTATGTGGCAGTGAAAACGAAGTCCAGCCCAATGTAGAGCTGGGCCAGCTCCGCCATGGACGGAGCCACACCGTTCATCACCATGGAGCCCTCCCGCTTGTCGATGCCGGAGGACACCCTGGCCAAAGCGCTGGCCAGCAGCGCCTCATAGGTCTTGGTTTCAAACATGGTTAAATCTCAACCTCCTTTGTGGCCTCCAGCTCTCCATAAATGGTGTAGACGGTAAAGCGGACCAGCACGGACTTTCTGCCGGTTTCAAAGGTCCAGTCATCCACGCCGGTGATGCGGTCATCCTGCATCAGGGCATCCGTGATGCGCCTTTTCATCTCACTCATGGCGTAGTCCATAGGTTGGCCGATCAGGTCAACCAGCTCGGAGCCATAATTGCGGGAATAGATGGGGTAGGCATAGCGCTCCACATTGAGGATGAGATAGACCGCTTGGCGCAGGGCCTCCCGCTTGTCGGTCATGCCCGCCACCCGCTGCCCCTCAATGTCCAGCTTGTGAGTATAGCTGGGCTGCTCCTCCAGCTCAAAGCCGATGAGGTCAAGGTTTTCTCCAGTTGTCGGTAGCGTTCCCATCAAGGTGCCTCCCATCTGTCCAGGACAATGTATTTTTGCCCGCCATCACAGGAGATGAGGATGACCTTTTCCCCTGCCTTGAGGGCCAGGTGTACCTTAAAGGTTTTCCTGCCCTTGTAGGCGTGCTGGTGGGCGGCAAAAGCAGCCTCTCCGCTGCCGCCGCTTTGGCTTTCCGTCTGGTGGTCCACCGTCATGTCCACATTGAAGTCCCGGACATTGTTGGTGAGGATGAGCTGGGCCTCCGTCAAGGTCTTTTTCTGGTCCACCTGGATTTTCAGCGGGGAGGCGGATGTCACAGTGCCAAAGCTCACGGCCATGGGGCCGTCCGCCTTGACCGCCTCCACCGCCGCCTGTTTCACAGCACGGACCAGCTCATTGATGTCAAGCGACAAATGTACCACCTCGCATTTTGAGCTCCATGAGGTGCTGCCCATCGTTGAATGTGTGCTTGACCTGTTCGGCCATGAGGTAGTTGGACACATTGATGTCACCCAGGCCCAGCATGACCACCAGCAGCGTGCCCGCCCTCACACGGATGTCACCAAGGACATCCTGGAGCTTGAGGGTGCGGGTCTTGGTGTTGTAGAGGTCCAGGAGAGCGTCCGCCATCGCCTTGGCGTTGGCCTTGCTGTCCAGTTTCTCATAATATTGCAGGACACCCCATTGATTGATGTGGGAGCCGTCCTGGGCAATATAGATTTCCCGCTTGCCGGTTTCCTTGTTCTCATAGGAGAGCTTGATTTTGTCATAGGTCTGGGTGGCAATGGAGCTCTTATAGTCGTAGTCACCGGCGGTGTCCTCATCCACAAGCATGTTGAGTTTCATGTTGCCCAGGCTCTTGAGGGTCAACTTTCCAACATTGTCATAGAGCACATACATCTGCCCGGTGGCCTTTAGGGTTTCGTCCAGGGCGTTTTGGATGATGTCAAACAGGGTTTGATTGTCCTCCACACGGCTGGCGATCTTGTAGCCCGTGTCCTCAAGCTCTCCCACATTGAGCTGGAAGTCCTCCGCCACCATTTTGATGACCTCAGAGGCCGTCTTGTTGGTGTAGACATAGGTATCTTTATTCTTGAGGTAATAAAGCTGGTCATACACCACGCACTTGATGACATTGGGGTTGTTGCCCTTGCGGGATTTCTCAAAGACAAAGCCATAAAAGACGGGGGTGCCGTCCACGGAAAAACGGCAGGGGTCCCCCTCTTGAAAGCTCAGGCCTGGGGTCTTTACCACCTCAAAGGTGAGCTTGCCCGGCTGGCCTTTGCGTTCCCACTCAATGGTGACACCCTCCACCGTGGGTGGGTACATGATATTGCTACCATGTTGTATCAGCAGCTCATAGCTCATGGGATGGTGAGCACCTGCCCAGGATAGATGAGGTTGGGGTTGCTGATTTTGTCCGTGTTGGCCCCGTAGATTTTGGTGTACTGGGCCCCAGCGCCATAATACTTGGCGGAGATGGCCCAGAGGGTGTCACCCTTTTTCACGGTGTAGGTCTTAGCGGAGGGGGCCGTGCTGGCATCCCGCTCCTTTTCCACGGTCACGGTCTGCTTGCCCGTGTCGGTGCTGGGCTGTTCGACCTTGGCCGTTTTCGTGCCGTAGGAGCGCCATTGCTTGAGGTTGATGTCCACGCTGACATCCAGGCCCTCCTTGGCATCCTCCGTGATGTTGTAGTCCTCCACGCTCACGGTCATGTTGGTGTCGAACAGCCGCCGTCCATCCGGGGAGCGCCGCACCAAAATAAACTGGGTGGTGCCCTTAGAGGTCTTGAGCCGTTCCAACACGCCCATGTAGTAGGACGGGGACCGGCTGCCGGTGAGCATTGAGAGCGTCACCGGCAGCACGATCTCACTCAGCCCAGGGGTGCGGAGGAAATTGATCTCACCCTCATTGAGCAGCGTGAGCGTCTTATTTTTGCCCTTGATTTTTACGGTCAGCTTGGCAGGAGTGGGCCACTCCACGCCGCCCAGATAACAGGAATAACTCATGCGTGCACCCCCTCAGCAGCGGTGACCAGCGCCTCAGTAAAGCCCTCGGTGAGCTGGCTGATAACGCCGTCCAGATCAGCACTGCCGTCAATTCTGTTGGTCATGCCGGTCATGTCAATCTTGACCTCTGCGGTGGTGAAACGGTTGATTGCATCCCTTTCTGCGATGTCCCGCAGGTATTCAAGCTGTTCCTCTGTCACGGCCAGAGCATCAGCGGTCTTGCCGGTATTGTCGGCGGTTTCTCCCGTATAGGCGGCGATGTCACCAAGGTCAAAACCACTGCTGTCACCCAGACCGCCCGTGTTGAACATTCCACCAATTTTGGCATCAATGCCCTTGCCAAAATCGTTACCCGCCGCCCATGCGTCCCCGTATTCAAAACGGTAGTCAATGGTGGGAGCGTTCTTGTCAAGGGTGATGGCATTTTCATTCTTGCCCCAGGCGGTTACAGAGCTTTGCAAACTCTCCAAGCCAGCCGTCCAGTTGGTGCCGAAAATGGCATCAATGATGGTGGTGACCACCTTGCCCAAGTTCAAAAACCAGCCAATGATTTGACCGATGAGGTTAGCCACGGCATCACCAAAACTGTTGAAACCTCCGTTGCACACATTCAAAATCCATTCCACGATGCCAAGAAACGGGGCAACGAAGATGGCCCAGATGTACTGAATGAGGGCATTGAGCAGGCCAATCACGGTGTTGCCAATGAAAGCGCCTGCCACCGCAATGGCCCCGCAGATGAGCCCCGTGGCGGAGATGGAGGAGCCGGTGACCTTGTTGATGATGGCCACCACGCCGTAGAGCAGGCCGATGACAACGGCAATGAGCATGATTATCCAAGTGATGGGAGATGCCAGTAGAGCGGAGTTAAAGGTGAATACCGCCGCAGAGGCCGCCGCTGTGTTTCCGGTCAACACGCCAAAGCCGATGCTGAGGAGGTTGACCACAGCGTGGTATGCTGCCGTGGCAACGGCTGCAATCTGCGTCCAGTGCGCCGCTACTTGGAATACCAGAAAAGCGGTACCCAGACCCAGCAAAATGGGGCCAATCACAGAGAGATTGTTGGCAAGCCAGTTGATGGCAGTGAGTAGGGGTTGTGTCACCTTTAGGGCGATATTGCCCATTTGGGTCCACACCTGCCCCCAGGTCATGGCCATACCGTTAAACTTGGCATTGGTTTCATCTGCGATGGACAGGAGCGCATTTTTCACAACGGTTGCCGACACGGCCCCCTTTTCTGCGTAGGACTTGATAGAGCCCTCTGCAATGCCCATGTACTGCTCAATGGCTCTGGCGATGCCGGGCGCATTTTCAAGGATGGAGTTTAGCTCCTCGCCTCTCAGAGCGCCTGCCGCCATTGCCTGGGTGAGCTGGAGCATGGCCGCCGCCTGCCCTTGGGCGGATGCACCGCCAATGACAAACTGCTTGTTGACCTGCTCCATGAAAGCAATGAGTTCATCATTGGAGGTGAAAGCGGCCCCAGCGTTTGCGCCCATGCTGGCAATAGCAGATGCCGTGTCAAGGTAGGCAGCTCTGGAGCGCTGGGCAGAGGCCATGATTTTGGCCTCCAGAGCCTCAACACTACCGCCGTCATCAACTATGAAGTTGAGGCGGGCGGTGGTACTGGTCATCTGGTCAGAGAGCTCTATGAGCTTTTTGAGGCCAACACTTGCGCCGATGGTGGCCGCCAGATTTTTGGCCTTGCCCACCATGTCATCCAGTGCGTCATTGCCGCCCCGGATGCTGGCATTGAGCTGTTGTTCTGCTTGAGTGCTCTGGCGGATGTTTCGTGTGACCTGCTGCTCCTGCTGGGCCGCACGGCGGTAGTTTTCCTCCATCTCACGGACGGCAAGATTGACCTCTCCCAGGCCAGCCCTCGCTTGGTTGAGGAGGCGCACATCAACAGCATTGGCACTCGCATCCTGCATCTGCTCAAAGCTGTGCAGGGTAATATCCAGAGCCCTTGTGATGTTCTTGAGCACGCCAGTTACTTGGTCATTGAGGACCATTTGGGACCGTATTGTGGCCACAAGTCCGCCTCCTTTCGTGGGGAATAAAAATAGCGCCCCCACTTACTGTGAGGGCGCTAAAAGCGCTCAGTGCTTAAAACATGGCACGGACAAAGTTCTTGTAAACCTTGTCATCCATTTCAAGCAGGCTGTTTTTTCCGTCTTTGAAACGGACCGCAACAGTGACGGTGCTTTTGTTTTTTGCGGATAGCCCTGCCAGCAAGCCAACGGGTCCTAACAGAGCCGCACCAACGGCACCTCTTGCAATGCCGCTGGCAGCGCTTTTGCGGGTATCCTCTGTGATGACATCATAGCTGTCCACGCCAAACTTATCCAGGAGGATGTAGTTTTTGCGGTCAACATAGATTTGCACCACGCCGCCAATGCCAGTGATGGGTTTTCCCATGTAGTCACCAGCGATGACCATATTTTTTGCTCCCATGATGTAGCCCTCCTTGGTGTTGATAACACCATTTTAGGCTAAATCAGTTCACAATGTCAAGAGCTGGAGCCAAAAGTGCTATCTGCGCTTTCGGTTTGCTTTGTTCTTGAGTTCCGCCTCTTTTTTCCGCTCCGCCGCACAGCGGGCATCAATAGAGGCGATGACAAAAGCACGCTCCTTGACGGGCAGGCTCAAAAACTTGGACGGCTCCCAGCCAAACTTTTGCAGACAGAAGTGTGCATAGCTGGCCTCTGGGTCACCGTCCTCTATTAGTTTTTTGCCTCATCAACCAGCTCATTCTCAGTCTTGAAACCGTTGAGCTGGAAAACTTCCGTCACATAGTCATCAAACTCACCGCCGATGAGCAGCTTGCCCAGCAGCTCCTCCGGCTTGGCAACACCCCAGTCATTCTGGAGCTCTGCGTTGCTCAGGTCCGGGAACACCGTGCAGCGGGCGCACACCTTGGCCTGGAAAGCGTAGCTATCAAGCTGCTGGGTGTACTGGCCCTTTTTGCCGGGCACCGGCACCTGCCGGACGCAGGAGTTGCGGATGCGGGCGTATTCATCAGCGGAGATGCAACAGATTTCCCACAACATGGGCTTGCCATCCTCCCCCTTGAAACGGGGGGAGGCGGCAAACTTGTAGTTTTCGATCTGCTCAACATTGGCGTGCATAAATGCGGACAGGTTACTCATGGATGATTTCCTCCTTTAGTTGGCCGCCCTTACATATAGGACGGGTTGGTGTGCTTTTCGGGGCGGGTGAAGCTGTCGCAGTAGCCCTCAAGGGTCTGCTCCACAAAGTCACCCTCTGCGTTGAACATGGACAGCAGCACATCACCGTCCAGCACGCAGTTGTTGTAAATCTTGGTGCTCCGGCCAACGGAGGTGGCGGGGTCATCGTTGGAGGTCTGGATGTCAAAGGTAGGCATCACACCCGTCTTGATGAAGTCCTCAACCACCTGGTCAAAGATTTCCGTGCACTTATAGACCGTCATGGAGAAAGCCAGGGCAATAGTTTGGGCCTTGTGGCCGATCACGGGATTGCCCAGACGGTAGACTTCCTTGGTGTTGATGGAGGCCTTGCCCTCAAACTCCTTGGCCATCAGCATGGAGTAGCGGGTGCCGTTCAGCGTCACAAAGCACTCAGCAAAGTTGGCGCTCACGGCATCCTGGGTGTTCATAGAGATTTTGTCAGCCATGTGTCACAATCCTCCTTTACTGAATGATAACGCTCATGTAGAGCTGGGCCATGGCGTTGATGATGTTGAGGCCGTTGATGGTCAGCAGCAATGCCTTTTTCTTGTCACCCTGCTCACAGGTCACCGTGTCGGGGTCAAAGTTCTCAACAGCACGGATTTTCTCAAGCTCCTGGATGAGCTTGACCACATCACCCCACAGGGAGGCACGGCCAGAGGCATCATTGGGCACGGTGCCCACATAGCGGGTGTTGAACAGCACCGCCGTGTCATTGGCGATCTGGTCACACACACGGATGGTCTGGTTGGACTGGAAAACCTCTCCCTTGGTGTCGGAGAGGGTCAGCAGGGTGTTGATGTCCTCCAGAACACGGGTGACCCCGTTGACATTGTGGAACATAAACTTGCCCGCCTTGAGAGCCGCCTCAAGCGCTGCCTGAGTGTATTCGGTGTCCAGAATGAGCTCACCGTCATACTTGGCATTGGTGAGGGACTTGTTGACGGCCACGCCAGCATGTGCGCCGGTAGTCCAGTAGACCACCGCCTGGGTGCCCACATTGGCAATGGTGGCGTGGGTGGCGGTGTTCCACACGCCAATCACGCCCTCATAGTCAGCGCTGGGTTTCCAGGCCACAAGCTGGAATTTGGCACCCACCTCATCCCTCATGCGCTGGGTGTACTTGACATACAGATTGACCACGGTGCTCTCCGTGGCCGGGCAGCACAGGGTGTTGAAAGCATAGGCCTCCAGCTTATCCAGGAAAGCCTGGTGGTCCTCGCCGGTGACTGCCGCATCATCAGCGCCGCCGGTCAGCTTGGTGCCCGCAGTGGCCGCCAGCGTGGCGCTGGTCTTGAAAACCACATAGTCATTGGCCACCAGATCAGTGGCCGCCTTGACCGTCTGGGTGTCAACACACTGGCCGTCCAGGTAGGTGCTCACATCCCATGCGCTGGTGTCATCGACATTGGAGGCGATGACAATAGAGAGGTCATTGCCACGCACACCGGGGTACTTGGCATCCGCATAGGTGCAGCTTGCCTTTTCGCCGTTGCCCAGCCGCCAGCAGTAGACGGTGGTGGCGTGCTGGAAAATCTCACGCAGGGCCAGCAGCTTGGGGTGGTCATACCCATAGCCGAAGATGGCCTTGCTGTTTTTCTGAAACTCACCAGAGGTGACGGGGAAAACCTCACCCTCCGGGCCCCAGCTCAGAACAAAGGGCGCTGCCGCATAGCCTCTGTCAGACAGAGTGGCGGATGCCTTTGCCACGCTGGAGAAATTGATGTAGCTGCCGGGCAGGACCTTGTTCTGGGTCAGCCAGTTACCTCCGCCAAGAGCCATTTATCTCACCTTGCCTTTCATAAACTTTTCAATCAGCGCATCCACCTCATTCAAGGTGTAGGTCTTGCCATCCTCCAGCAGTGCGCCGATCAGGTCCCGCCGGTGGACATATCTCTGAGAGGCCACCAACTGCGCCTTGGTAAAGGCGGCGGCATTGGCCTCCGTGGTCTGGGTTTTTGCCATTGGCTTATCCCTCCTCATTGATTTTGAGAGTTTCCATGTTCTCCTGCTCCAGCGGGACACGGACGAAGTGGTCATAGCTCAAAAGCACATGCAGGACATCCTCCGCCAGTGTCCACTCACAGCCGGTGGCGTGGATGATGTCCCCCTCCGGGGTTGTGATGCTCCCCAGGACAAAGGACAGCCGGTGTGCCATGCCATAGCACTCCGCATCCCCGGCCTTGGGGTAGTAAATCACATCCACCGTGGGTGTCCGCTTGTACCTCTGGCCCACCTCTTTGGCGTGACCGGCACCAGGCATGATGACATTAAAATCTCCGGGCTTGAGCCCTTGCTTGACATTCCCGCCATGCACCTGGGCGGCAGGAAAAGCGGCATGGAGCGCAAGGCTCACGCCGTCATAGATGCTGTTGAAATTGATTTCAGCCATTGAATACCTCCCGCAGCAGGGCCTCCAGTTTTCTCTCGATCACGCCCGGCGCAAGCCTCTCAAGGTCCTGCTCGGACAGAGTGAGGAAATACTGGCCCGGCACCCAGCCGTCACTGCCCCGTGTTCGGTGGCCAAACTCAACATAGCTGGCATATTCCACAGGGTTGATGACCTCAATGGTGTAGGCGTTGCCGGACTTTCTGACTGGCAGTGCCTCAGCGTAGGCTTTCGCATCATTGCTGCCGCCTCTGCTGGCAGCATCCGCTTGGGTTTTGGATGTCCAGCCCCGGCGCAGGGTGCCGCCCTTTTTGCCACTGGATTTTGGGTACTGCCCCACAGGTGTGCGGGGGATGACCAGCGCCAGCAGGCGGGCGGCCAACTCCTTTGACACCTCCGTGCAGAAACGGTCCATGTCCATGCTCTGGAGCGTGGCCAGACTGTCACGGAGGCGCTGGAGCTGCTTATAATCGCAGTTTCCCCAGTTCATCAGGCCCACTCCTTGAAAAGCTCCAGCGGCACCTCTTGGTGGCAGCTATACACTGCGCTCTTGCCGCTCCGTTCATAGTCACGGGTCATGCCGTTCTGGGTCACTGTGATTTTAGACCCCTCCGGGATGTCCACGGAGGGGTCAATGTAGAGCACCACGCTTTGGGCCACCTGGGCGGCCTCCTCGTTGGGCTCTGTACTCACCACAGACTTGTGGGAAATGCGGCAGCGGATGTCTGCCGCCAGGATGCGCTCCTGGGGCTCCGTGCGGCCATTGGCGGGATTGAGCACCCCGTCCAGCACGGTGATGGTCGCTTTGCCCACCCAGAGGCTCTGCACGGCCTTTTTGTGGGCGGGGCTCCCCACTACCATCTCATCCTCCGAAAAGCCGCCAGCGTGCTCTCAGGCGGGCGCATGAGCCCTGCAAGCAGGGCATCAAAGCGGGCCTCAGCGCTGCTGGCTCCATCACTGGCTCCAGCAAAGGTGATGGCCACATCACCCTCCGTGATGCTCTTGGCCGGGGCGGAGAAGTCAAAGCCCTCCAGCCCGTCCAGACCACCGGCGGCTTTCTTATCATAGAGGAATTGCCCGGCCACCATATCCACATGGACATAGAAAAGGCCATCCGGCAGCACCCTTTGATTGATGTCTGCCAGGATGTCCTTTTCACACTTGTCTATGAGGAAATTGAGGCCGGTTTCGTCATTGTCCGTGACGGTGTAGCCCAGCATGGCCAGCCGGGACACCACGGCCTCATACACGGTCATGGTTTAGCCTCTGGACTTGATGCGGGCGATGGGGATAACCTTGTGGTTGATGTAGGAGCGCTGGCTCTCAGTGGCCTCACCAGAGTGGACCAGAGCCCAGTTGGCACCATCGGACAGCTCCGCATCCGTGGGAGAGAGGGTGGTCTGGCTGGTCTTTTCGTAGGAGATGCCCTTGGGGGCAAACACCTTGCGCTGGCGGGTGTAGAGGGTGTCCTGGCCACCGTTCTTGGCGGGGTCACGGGACATCTCATAGGGCACCTTAGCACCCAGGTCCTCAAAGTTGATGGAGCCCTCACCCAGGACATAGCTGGTGTATTCCTCACCGGCAGGGACATCCACCTCATAATAGGTGGCAATGTTGTCCACGCTGGGGGAGGCCACAGCGTTGTACTTGGTGCCGCTCTTGGTGTAGTAGGTCTTGCCGGGCACCAGGGCGGTGTCAGAGGTCAGCTTGTAGGTGGCGGCAACAGCCTCAACAGGCATCCCGTCATCCACAATGACCAGCTTGCCGTTCCAGGTGTAGAGGGTCAGGTCACGGGTCACACCGTCCTTATCGGTGTACTTGAGGGCGGTGAGCAGGTTGAGGTTTTCCAGGTTGGTGGCCGGAACAGAGTGCATGAAAATCATGGCAAACTTTTTCTTGTGGTCACCGCAGGCCTGGGCAGTGGCGCTGTTGAGGGTGGAGGCCTCCAGGTTGCCATTGACAGAGTAGGTGTGCTTGGTGACAAACTCACCGCTCTTGCCGCCGGTCATGGAGAAAACGCCCTTGAGGACCGCCAGGATGGTGTCCTGGTCAATGTCCTGCCAGTAGTCCGCCACCTGCTGGGCCACATTGTTCATAAAGTCCACGCCGCCGGTGATGTCAAAGGAGAAGTCCTTTTCCACCCACGCCTTAGCACGGCCAATGACCACCACGCCCTGCTCAAAGGTCTTGGTGGAGGTGGCGGTGATGTCAGTCTGGCCGTCATAGTTCACGGCCTCACCGTCCAGCAGGCCACGCACGGCCACACGGGCATAGCCAGTGCCGTTCTGGGTGCCCAGCACCGCACGGATGTCCGGGTTGCCCACCAGGACCTTGGACTTGCGGATTTCGTTGAGGCGGGTGCGGGGGATGCGGTCCATGATGTACTTAAAAGCCTCAGGGTTGAAAGATTTTGCGTCAAACTTAGCGTTAGGCATAATTCAATACTTCCTTTCTTGAAATGATTGTGTTGTTGGGGTTATTCCAGCTTTGCGTCAGGGTTTTTGGCCATGTACTCGGTCAGCTCGGAGTAGGACATCTCAGACAGCTTTTTGGTGCTGCCGGGCTTGCCCCCGTCCCCGTTCTCGCCGGGTTTCCAGCCGCTATACTTGGGCGCATCTCCAAACATAAAGTCAGTAGCAGCGTCCTTTTTCATCGCCTCGACCTTGGCCCCCAGGGTGATGGTTTCGCCGTTCTCCTTAGAGGTGACCTTGCCATCCACCACCTTGGCATCCTTGAGGAAGTCCGCCAGCATCGCACGGACGGCGATGTTGTTCTTGGACCCGGCAGCGGTGAGCTCTGCATCCACCGCAGCAGTCAGCTTGACCGTGGCCAGCTCCTTGTCATAGGCGGCTTTCTGGTCCTTGTTCTGCTGGGTGAGCGTGTCGATCTGCTTTTGCAGTTCGGCATTGTCACCGGCGGACTTTTTCAGCTCGGAGAGCTGAGTGTCACGGGTCTTGATACCCTCACGGAGCTGCTTGACCTCGGTTTCCAGCTCTGTGACCTTGGCAGTCTTTGTGTTGAAGTCGGTGCGGGCCACAAAGCCCTTGCCGATCTCCTGAGAAACTGCCGTGTCAATTTCGGGGGTGTACGCATCCCCCAATACGGTTTTCAGCCATTCCAACATGATTGTTACCTCCTTGCATGTCTGCTGTCCTTTTTATCCGGCCAGTCCCGGTGTTGCAGTGCCCATCTTGTAGTCCGCCGGGCCAGCGGTATTTGGGTATGAAAAAAGCACCGTGCATTTTCAGCACGATGCTTTTAACATCAAAAGGGGTTATTCCTCGGAGCTCTCCAGATCAGCGTGGTAGGGGCACTTGAGGCATCGCTCACGCTGTTCCTCGCTCCAGTTGATGCCGCCGGGCAGCACAGAGGGGTTGAGCAGGCGGTCTGCGACATCGCAGATGACCATGCAGTCTGTGCCGTTGACCTGGGCGGCCTTTACTGGGCAATACACTGTTTTCACTCAAACACCTCCATGATTTCCTTTGTCTTGGGGTCAAAGTCGCTTTTGGAAAAAGCGGTGTTGATTTTCCCGCTTTCGTCATCCATATAGGCGGCACCCTCAAAAGAGTAGTAATTGGTGTGGTAGCCATCCCAGCGCTTGCGGGTGATGGAGCACTTAGCCTGCCGGATGTAGCCCTTGGCATCCTCCAGCGTGCAGCCGTGATGCGTGCCGTGGGCATCCTTGAAAACCAGCTCATCAACCTCAATGGGCTTGGCGGGCACCCGGACAGAACCGGGCACGCCGGTTGCCTTTACGGCCTCATAGGCCTTGTAGTCAGCCTTGGAGGCCTCCGGCACACGGCCCTTGTAGGAATAGAGCCCGGCCAGGTCTTTGTATTCGGCAGCGTGGTCATATTTCAAGGCTTGGAAGTCCTTGAAATAGCGGGGCGCATCCGCACCCAGGCGCTCCCTGTACTTTTCAAACTGGGCTCTGTCAGTAGTTTCATTATAACTGATTTTCCGCATCTTATCAACAGTTCCTTGACCGTGGAGGGCATCCTGCTGGGCTTTCCATTGGTCATAGGTCATGTTGCCGGGCACCTTGAAACGCTCACCCGTCACAGCGTCACGGGCATAGCGTTCACCCATGCCGTCCATGTCCTCAAAGTAGGGGCAGGTGCAGCACCGGCACCACGGATGAAACGGTGGAGCGGTGAGCCCCACCTGGTACTCTGACATCTTGAAAACCTTGCCGTCCATGTCGGCACACAAGCTGCAAGTGTCCTTGTCAAAGGAGGCCACGATTTTGTAGCGCTCCACATCCAGGGCCTTGTAGCAGTCCTTTTGCCCGGCGCTGGAGAAATAGGCGCTTTCCGTCATCACCAGGCGGCCAGCCTTTGCCCTGGACACATCAAACTGCTTGGAGATGGCCGAAATAGCACGGTCCGGGGCCTCGCCCCGGATGACCATTTGCGTGAGCTGGGTGTTGACGCTGTTCACAAGGCTCTGCTTGTTTGTCCAGCACCGATCACGGAAAGTCTGGTTGTCCGTGGTCCAGGGGCGGGAGAGCACCTTGGTGATAATTTCCTCATTGATGGCCTGCATGGTCCAGCCCACGCCCAGCCCCTTTTGCAGTTCAAAGGCCGTGTGGTAGTAGCTGCCCTCATACATCTTGCGGGCGGCGGCATCCACATAGTCCAGTTGGTTGGAGTATAGGACCTCTGCTTGCTGCTGGAGCTGGAGCTTTAGAGCCTCCAGCCGGGAGATGTGCACCTTGGCGCTGGCGTTCTCAAGCTGTTTCATCCAGGCACCATCAATGGCGTTTTGCTCACCATAGGCGATGTACTCAGCCACGGTCCAGTGAAACTCCTTGAGCTCCTTGGAATTGAGCAGCCGCTTGGCCTCTGCCAGGTCAATCTCATTGTTGGTGGCAAAGCGCTGATACCAGCGGGCCATCTGCCGCTCAATCTCAGCTTGGGCGGCGGCAAACTGCTTTTCAAGGTTTTCCACATAGGAGTAGGACTGGTCCAGCAGCGCATCCTCCATGTTTTTCATGCGCTGGGCCCAGTAGGCGGCATTAGTCTGTCTTGCCATCGCCACCACCCTCATTATTTACCGGCGGCTGGTTGCGGTTGGCCAGAAAAGCGGCCTGGTAGGGGTCAGCCTGCATGGCCTCCTCTTTCTCATCCTTGATGCGCTGGAGCTCCTGCTCCGGGTCAGTGACCCAGGGGTGCATCTTGACGATGGTTTCATCAGAGAGGATGCCCACGGAGTTCTTGCAGTTGTTGATGGCCTCCGTTTCGTTGATGAGCACATCCCGGTCAAAGATGACTGTGACATCCTCGCCCTCAAAGCTCCTGCCGCCGGTGTTGGCCAGGTGCTTGTTGATAAACCAAAGCAGCTCCTCCATGCTGGCCTGAAACTCCATTTCAATGCCATTGGCATCCAGGTCAATGTCAGAGTACATGCTCTGAATGTTCATTTGGTTTGGGTCACCGCTCATGCGGTCATCCTTGGCATCATAGCCTCTGGCGTTCTCAATGATGGCATCCTTGAGCAGGGCCAACAGGGTCTTGTAGTTTTCAGCGTTGACGGATATTTCCAGAGTGTCCACGCCGCCCTCAGCCCCCTCATAGGACCGCACCTTGATGGCACCATAGGTGGCCAGGTTGCGGCGGAATGTGCCCAGGTCCTCACCGTCATAGTTCTTGATGACCAGGATGGTGGTGTGGATGTCCTCCTCCATCTGGTTGGCAAAGTTGCTCAGGATGTTGTTGTAGGCATCCTGGAGGCACTTGACCTTGGAGAGGAGTGGGATTTCATGGTGGGAGCTCTTAAAGCACACCAACGGGATGCGCTCCCAGTTGTAGCCCTCCACTTTGCCGGTTTCATCGTCCTGCCGTGTGATGATATAGGGGCCGGAGTAGGCAAAGCTGTCCGGCTCCAGCACGCCGTCATCCGTGCGGATGAAACAGTCCACACCTCCGCCGTGCATGACCTCAACCTTGACAACATCCTTGGCATGTTCGGCCTCATCGTATTCCTGCACCACATAGACATGGACAGCAGCGTCCAGGACGGTGTGGTCAGCGTCCGCCCAGAATGGCAGGACCTCATCAGCAGGAAAGCGCCGGAAAGCCAGCTCCCCGTTTTCATAGTAGGGATAGAGCCAGGACTTTCCACCAATCCATGCGCCCTCACCAACATTGTGCATGGTACGCAGAAAACGGGCCCCGAACAGAGCCCCCAGGGCCTTGGCATACTCCTTGTTTTCGGTGTCAAAGGACAGCGGACGGCCAAAGGAGTAGTTGGTCTTTTGGTCCACCATCTTGGAATAGAGGTTGTTGACCAGCCGGTTGTTGGGCAAGTTCTTGAGCACAATGGGCTTGCCGTCCTCATCCAGCGCCAGGCGTTCCCGGTGGGTCACATCCTGGTAGCCGTCATAGTAGGCCTCACCCTCAAGCTGCTTTTTGCGCTCCGGGCTGGTGAGCCATGCGGTGATTTCAAGCTCCAGAAAGCGCTTGTCCGTCATGCCCCGTTTGAAATTGGTGGCCACACGGCCATTGCAATCATCCCTCAGATTGAGTGTCACCATTGGTTTCTCACCTCACAAACATTTTGCCTGTTTCCAAGCATCATAAAGTTTCGGCCCTTGTATAGCCATCCAGTCCGTCATTTCCTCATTAGAGGCCCAGCTAGACGGTGAGAGGCTATTGATGCTCAGGCCGCTCTCATAAAGAAAAGCGTGGACCAGTTCATGCCTCATGCACTTACGCATGTAGTCATCCAGGCATTTCTTGCTGCCGGGCTCTTTTCGCTCTGCCGCCGTATATTTACGGGCCACGCATAACTTGATGCTGGTGTCACAGTAGCCATCACAATCTGCTGCCTCAAGCTCAGGGTCTTGGGCCCTTGTCCGATATTCCACGGCATATTGCACACCCAACACAGAAACTCGCACAGTAAAACCTCACTTAAAGCTAATCAGATCAGGCGCATAGACACGATGCACGAAGTAGCGCACATCGTCCATGCTATGGTCATTTTCTTTGATAGGACGGTCCATCTGGGCTTTTTCATCCCAGCGATACATCCCAAACTCACGGATGCAGTCCGTGCAGCAGTCACAGAAAAAGATGTCACCGCTCTGGAGCCGGGTGGCCACATTGCGGATGCCGTCCAGCACGGAGTTGGAGGCCTTTTCTACACGGTAGCGGTCATGGCGGCGGATGACCTCAATGAAAGAGGCCGCCGATGGGTCCACAATGATGGCGGACACATGCAGGCCATCAGCCAGACGCTCCAGCTCCGTGTAGTGCTCCTCATCGGTGCGCTGGCGGCCCTCCTTGCGGCTGTCATAGTAATACTCCCTCATCCTGTACCACTTGCCACCAGCCTTGCCCCAGAGGCCAATGCTGGTGGGGTTGATGGTGCCGTAGTCGCAGGACATCACATACTTTTCATAGGGCCTGGGGACACTGGGCACAACATGAAAGTCCTTGTTGAACATCGTGTAAATAAGCCCCTCCGCCACCACCCACAGGCCCCGGATAAAGCGATCATAGAAAACGCCAGAGTAAAGGCTCTCATACCTTGCCTTGACTGAGGCGGAGAGGCTGAGGTTGTCATCCATGGTGAAATGGAGGTGCAGCATTTTCCGCCTGCTGGCCTCCAGCACCCACTTGGTATAAAACCAATGGCTGGGGCCCTCCGGGTTGCAGTTAAACCACAGCTTGGCCCCCTCAACAGAGCAGCGGGCCGTGGCCTGGTTGACAAAGCTCTCCGGCATCAGGGCCACCTCGTCCAGCAGGATGCCTGCCAGTGTGATGCCCTGGATGAGTGCGGCGCTGCTTTCGTCCTTGCCGCCGAACAGGTAAAAGCTGTTACTCTTGCCGTTGGCGCTCACCACGATCTTGTTTTCAGTACGGTGCTCCTTGAAAGAGAAAACGCCCGCCAGCCAGACGGGCAGATTGCTTGTCACATTGCGGCGCAGGCTCTCAATGGTCTTGCCGCAGATGGCAAAATTGCAGCCGTCAAAGCGGGTCATGGCCCACATGATAAAGCCCACCGTCATGGCCACCGTCTTGCCGGAGCGGATGGAGCCGTCACAGATGATGCCGTCATAGACCTCAAAGCCGGGCCTATTCCACCAGGTCATGGCCAGGTTTTGCCGGGTGCTCAATCTCTGGTATTTCATCTGTGCCTATCTCCTCTCTGGTGCTTTGGTCAATGACCTCAAAGATGTTATTCTCTGGGGCCTCGCTGCCACCGTTCTTACTGTCGAACATGCCCAGGTGCTTGGCCAGCAGCTCCAGGGCCTTGACCTTATCGTGCACCTTGACCTCCGTGCCATATTGCCCCTCCTTGATGGAGGCAATGGCCTTGCGCTTTTCATCCGGCAGCTCAGAGGTGGGGGTGATGCGGACAATGCCATTTTGGTTGACGGTGGCGAAGTCAGCACCGTTAGCAAAGGCGATTGCAGCCAGCTCCTCAAGCACTTTTTCCTGGGTGATTTCCACCCGCTTTTGACGCTTGGCCTGCTGCTTTTGGATTTCGGCAGAAACTTGAGTTTTATTGAGTAGTTCCACGGCTATCCGGGAGGCGCTTTTTTCGCTATATCCGGCACGCTTGGCAGCCGCCGTGGCATTGAGGTCCACAAGGTATTCCTGCACAAATCGCTTTTGCTTTTCAGTCAGCTTTGCCATCTCACCACCCCATCACATAGTAAAAGCCGCCCTCATCGGACGGCTCTAAAAAATCGTTAGAATGAAACAGCGGCAAGGGTCTGGGTTTCATTATCCGTCACCTTGCCGCTGTTCAACCAAGGAGGTATTGCATCATCTTGAGGCACTACCCGCAGGATATAGTGTACCACAGAAACGCCGAACAGAACGAACAAGTTACAGTTGGACCTCTGTGCCGTCATCTGTTTCCGGCTCCGTGGCCTTGATGTACCTGTTGCACATCATCCGCACGCCGTCAGCAGTGTTACTCCCGCCGATACATGCGGCCACCTGCTGCCACGGCAGTCCATTCACAAAGCGATATGTGAAAACCTGCCGGAGGAGGCTGTCCTCAATGGTGGTGATGTACCTCTCCAAACGGTTGCGCTCATAGATGCACTGCTGGAGTTTGGCCTCAATGATGCCCTTGAGGTCCACGATCTCCGCCGCATAGCGGCCAACACGGTCCCCCACGCCGGAGCTCCTGGGCATCCCGGACAGATCTGACGAACAGGACACCGCCCTGGCCTCCAGCTCAAGGAGGCGCTTTTTGTCCATCTCGATCTCCCGGTTGAGATAGTAAAGCTGGGACAGTTCTTTCAAAGTCACAAATCAGCACCAGCCTCTCCACGCCACACGGGTTTGCAGTTGCCCTCACCAAAAGTGCACTTGACGGCACACACCCGGCAAGGGTCACCACCGGCCATGACAAAGCGCAGGTCCGCCACGGCCTTGTTCAGTTTCGCCTCAGCAAAGCGGGCACGCTCCTGGGCCCTCTCGCAGGCCACCAGCGCATCCGTGGCATCCTGGACGGGGGCAAGCTCCGCATCCAGGGCCGCTGCCTCCTCCGTGATGCTCTTGGAAACATTGTTGACGGTCTGGAGGGCCGTTTCCAGGATGGCGGCGTGCTGTTTCAGCAGTTTAATATTCAGATTATCGCTCATTTTGCGCTCTCCTTTACTCGCTTAATTCTGGCCTTGAGTGCGGACATGACGGCCTCATGGGTGTCCTGGCGATCTCGCACCGTAGCCATGACATCCTCATCCTGGCAGCCCTGCACCACAAGATAGTGGACGAAAACCTTGTCATAGGGGGAGCCCTGCCGGTATAAGCGGCAGTTTCCCTGGTCATTCAGCTCAAAGGACCAGTTGAGGCCGTACCACACCACATGCTGGCCGCCTGCCTGGAGGTTGAGGCCGTAGGCACAGGAGGCCGGATGCACCAGCAGCACATCAACCTCTCCGTTGTTCCAGGCCTCCTCATCCTCCACGGTTTTGTAGACCCTCACCCGGAGGTCCTTGCGGTGCTTTTTCAGCGCCTCCAGGATGCGGTCACGGTCATGCTGGTAGCCGTAGAAAGTCAAGCAGTGCTCTCCGTTCAACTGCTCCAGCAGCTCCAGATAGGCCTCCAGCTTGCAGTCATGGACCGGCACGATGTGGCCATCATTGCTATACACAGCGCCGTTGCACATTTGCAGGAGTTTTCCCACAAGAACGGCGGCAGAGGCGGCGGTGATGACATCCTCGTCCACCTCCAGCAGCAGGTCACGCTCAAACTGGTCATAGGCCCGGCGGGCTTTGGCATCCAGCAGCACCGGCACCTCATGCTGGATGAAGTCCGGCAGCTCCAGGTAGTCCTCCGCTTTCATGGAGATGCAGATGTCAGAAATGGCATCCAACACAGCGCTCTCCACACCGTCTTTGGCCTTGTAGGAAAAAATCTGTGTGCGGCTCCGCTGGTCAGGGTCAAAATAACGCTCACGGTAGGCGCTCAGAGATTGCCCCAGGCGCTCTCCGCAGTCCAGCAGGTAAACTTGTGCCCACAGGTCAATGAGGCCCTTAGAGGACGGCGTGCCGGTCAGCAGGACCATCCGCTTGATGAAACGCCGTACCCGCCTCATGGCTTTCCAGCGCTTGCTCTGGCTGTTCTTAAAGCTGGTGCTCTCATCAAGCACCACCATGTCAAAGGGCCAGGCCTGTTTGTAGTAGTCCACCAGCCACTCCACATTTTCCCGGTTGATGACATAGATGTCCGCCGGAGTGTTGAGGGCCTTGATGCGCTTGGTGGCGCTGCCCAGCACCACAGAGGTGCGGAGGTGCTGGAGGTGGTCCCACTTGGCGGCCTCCTTGCTCCAGGTGGCCTCTGCTACCTTTTTGGGGGCCACTACCAGGACCTTTTGCACCTGCCAGCGGAAATACTTGAGAATATTGACCGCTGACAGAGTGATGACCGTTTTTCCAAGGCCGGGACGGAGAAACAGCCCAACGGCAGGGTCCTCAACTACACGCTGGATGCAATAGGCCTGGTAGTCATGCGGCACATATTTCATGCGGGGAAAACCTCCCTCAAAAAGTCCTTTACTGCGTCCATCCCAAACAGCACCCGGCAGTCCGCCCCCCGTTTCTCCATCTCACTCCGCTGCCACTTCTGGACCTTGGCCAGCCTGCCCACCTCTGTTTTCAGTTCAACAAAGATGGTCTTGCCGGTGGGGGTGATTATCAGTCGATCAGGCACGCCCGGATTTCCGGGTGACACAAACTTATAGCAGAGGCCACCGTGCTCTTTCACCTTGCGAACAAGGTAGCTCTCAATATAGCTTTCTTTCATGGATTTCCTCCTTTCGGAACAGTGGAACATTCGCGCGTGTATGTAGCGCAAACAGGCGGTTTAGAGAGTTTTATTTTTCTCTATTCTCTCTAAATCCTCTCTTTTACCCTAATATAGAAAATGAATGTTCCAATGTTCCACTTAGCCCAAAAGCCTTGCGGCGCAAGGGTTTTGCCCGGAACATTTGCCGGAACATTGCCCGGAACATGTTCCACCTGCCCGGAACATTGGAACATCTGAAAATCTCAAATGTTCCGGGCAATGTTCCGGGTCAAAGCCGCACCTTTTGAAAGCCCCGTTGCTTGCCGCAGTAGCCAAAGCGCAGGGAGCCTCTGGCCCTTTCCCACAAGGCGCTGGCCTCAATGATGCTGTTGATTTCTGCCGTGTCACTGTACCTCATATCCCGCTGCTTGCCGTCCAGAGCCTCACACCAGACCTCCAGAGCACACACACGGTCACGGGGCACCAGCTTGACATCTCCCTGCACAGCGCCGCCCCAGAACATCCGGCGGCGATCAAGCGGCCAGTTCTGCCAGTCCTCCGGCACCGGGCGCTCCAGAAAGTCCAGTATGATGCCCTCACGGGTGTTGACCTCACGGTGGGCCTCCTGGGCCTCCTTAGCGGCGGCCTCAATTTCCCCTTTGAGGAAAAGCGGCTCTCCCGTCTGCCAGCGGACCATGGCCTCAGCCCAGAGCTGGTCAATTTCTCCGGGCAGATCAGTCCAGACGCTTTTGGCCGCCGGGGCCAGGCCCACATCCACCGGCCAGAAACGCCGGTTGCCGGTGCGGTCCCGCAGGTAGTCAGAGGTGTTGGTGGTGCCGAAGAACACACAGCACCGGGGCAGCTCCTTGACATGGCGGCCATAGGCCGCACGGAAACGGTCAGAGCGCAGGGAGAGAAACTGCTTGATGCACGCCACATCCGTCTTGCGGAAAGCGTCCAGCTCACCGATTTCCACCAGCCAGACCCCCTGCAAAAGTTCAGAGGCCTCCTTGCCCTCAAAGGTGCGGATGCTGTCATTAAACCAGCCCCGGCTCATCTTATCCAGCAGGGTGCTCTTGCCAATGCCCTGGGGCCCAGCCAGGATGAGCATGTTGTCATACTTGCTGCCGGGCACCATGGCACGGGTGACGGCGGCGGTGAAAGCCTTGCGGGTCACAGCTCTGGTATAGGGGCTGTCCTCCGCTCCCAGGTAGTCAATGAAAAGGGTGTCCAGGCGGGGCACGCCGTCCCACTTGAGGCTCTGGAGGTAGTCCTGGACCTCGTTGAAAGCGTGCTGTGTGGTGTGGAGGGAGAGCGCCCCGTCAATCTTGCCGTTGCCGGTGATGTGGTGGACCTTTTCCATGTACCAGTAGAGGCCATTGTTGTCATTGTCATCCCAAAGGCGGCGCTTGGTGGAGGCGTTCCAGGGGAGCGCATCCAGTACCTCACCACGGCCCGCAAACTGGTTGAGGGCAAACTTGCCCTTGAGCAGCGGGTCATTCTCAAGAATAATCCAGACATTATCAATGGTAGCCTTGGGGAGGCCGGTCTGGCTGTTGATCTCCAGCCGGTCCATCCAGTTGGCGGGCTCTGCATCGTTGGTGGCCTCCACGCCCTCGAAGTCCTTGACGGCCTCCTGGTAGCGCTCCTGGCTCATCAGGGCGGACACATCGGGGTCTTGTGTGGCCAGTTCGCACATGGCACGGTAGGAGGGCAGGCGGTTGGTGGGAGTGCCCGGCTGGGCCTCATCGTCCTTGTCACCAAAGCGATGCAGGCGCACCAGGTCAAAGGCGTTCACCAGCTTGCCGCTGCACGGGTCAGTGGCGTGGTGGGAGTAGAGAAACTTGCCGCTGTCATAGATGACAGCGCCGCCGGTGGTGGAGCCGCCCAGGTAGGTGTAGCGGCCCGGCATACTCTCCACCGGCTCATACATGCCAGGGATGAGCTCATCCATGGCACGGTAGATGTCATAGGTGCGGCAGAAAGCGCCCACAACACCGTTTTTGGCCTCCGGGTCACCCTGCTTGACTGCCAGCTTGGTGGGCAGGTTTTGGGAGCCGGGCACCTGGGGCCAGAGGGTGCAGTCACGCCAGTCCTCATACTGGCCCAGCAGGCCCTTGACGGACAGCAGGGGCTTGTCTTTCCACACATAGATGTATTGGCTGTCTGAGCAGCAGCTTGGCCAGTACATCAGACGGGACACCTCAAAGGTGGTGGGGTCACAGAGCTCCAGGCCTATGTACTCCGCCATCTTGCGGGCGATGGGCTCATATTCATCCGCTGAGGCCGTGCGGTCCAGCGGCAGCAGGACACGCAGGCGGGGTGCCGCCGGGCTGTGCTTACGGGTGGAATAGATGCAATAGCCGCAGCTCAGCCCCTCAACACGGCGCAGGACATCCTCCGTGCCGCCCGGTGGGATGTTGTCCAGGTCCAGCGTGATGACATCACGCCCGGTCACATTGTTGGCCTTTCGGCGGGGGCCTGACAGTGTGCCTGCCATAAAGCCGCCCACATCCTTGAGGTCATCCTGCTGGGCCTTTTTCATATTCAGATATTCTGCCAGGGGCTCAGTGCCTCTGGCGGGGGTCTGGAGCTTTGCCCACAGCTCAGAAATGAGCAGGGTTTGCGCCTGCCAGACCATGGCCCTCCGGCTGCTACCGGCGGAGATGGTTATTTTGCGGTCAAATTGCATGGGTCACACCTCACGGTTTCGGATGTATCAGGGATTGAGAAATGCGGTTGTCAAGCCGCTGGAGCTTGACGGTGCGCTGCTGGGTCACCTCATCACGGATGCTGAACATGAGCTTGAGCTGTTCCAGCATGATCTCAACATCAGCGATCTCCTCAGCGATGTGGGCGGCGTTGTCCTGGCCACGGAGGTTTTTGGAGAGCTCCTTGGTGAGCTCTGCCATCTCCTCCATACAGACCGTGCACTGGCTGGTCTTGCCATAGACATTCACCGCAAGCTGGCAGATTGCCGTTTCGCATTTGGTCATCGTCCCAGCACCTCCTCATGCAGCCACCAGACGGGCCAAGTCACCACAAGCAGCGTTGCCCGGAGCAGGTCCCAGACCAGCGCCAGGATGAGGCGCAGGGGCACCACCACGCAGTAAAACGGGGCCCATCTGTGAGCTTTCGGGGACAGTGTGCCCCAGTGACGGGTGATGCCGTGGAAAAATCCGCAAGCGCTGGACCACATATCTGCGGTGGAGTAAAAGGTGTCCACACATTTAGTGACACGGGTGCGCCCGCAGCGCTTGCAAATCGTTGTGATGGTTGTCATCTAAAAAACCTCCCTGTCTTGCGGTCCCGGAGCTCAATGCGGGCCGCCAGCTCAAAGCCGCTTTCCGCAATGATAAACTTGAAGACCTTGATGAGAGTGTTGACCTTGGCATCCAGCGCCTCATGCCCCTCTGCGGACACTTTCTTGATGGCGTTATATGCCGTTGGGTCTGCGTAGCCCTCAGCGTTTTCCCAGGGTTTTGGGCTCATTGGCCAGCACCTCCTTTTGCCATTGTTCGACATCTGCACCCAGCTCCTTGAGCTTGAGCCGTTCCGGGTACAGGTCATCCATTTCATAAAAGTCACGCATCCGGCGGTGTTCTGCTGCCATCGCCAGATAAAAGTCATGGAGCCGCTTGACCCCAAAGCCCAGGTGCCGGTGCAGTGTCCAGAGCACCATGCAGTCCACATCCAGAGCCAGCAAGTCATCTTTCTCAAGGCACTGCTGGTTGATTTCGTGCATCATGGCCATCTGCATCTCCGGGGTCATTATGGACTTGCCCAGAGCGGAGAGCTTGATGTTGAGCGTGGGGTCTTTGGGCACCTGCACACCTTGGCGTTGCAAGTTTCGCCGCTCTTTTCTGTTCATCGCTTTGTGCCCCTCCGGCAGCGCCCGGCGTTCTCATTGGGCTGCCAGTCCTCAACCACAAGGACCGGCTGGCCGGGGCCTTTGTCACAGATGAAGTCACCCTCACCAATGTACTGGCAGCAGTCACACATGCCGGGGTCGCACATTCGGGGCTTTTCACTCCTGGGTCTGGGTTTCCGCTTTTTCATAGGGGCAGCTCCTTTCTGTCACGATTTCACCGGCGCAGGCCGCATAGCCCGCCAGATCAATAAAGCTGTCAGGGCTGGAGCCGGTGGCGATGCGGGCCACCTTGAGCAGGGCCAGCATAGTGCCGGCATCCTTGGCCGTGATGCCGTTGATGGGCATGACCTTGGCATACTCCGGGTGCGCCGCTCTGAGGTAGACACCCCAGAGCAGGCCGATAGTTTCAAAGTTATTCTCCGGCGTGCCATAGTCCTGCTCACGCTCACCGCAGACACAGCGGCGGGCGGCCTCCAAAATCTCAGAGCGTTTCATTGGGCACCTCCTTATTGAGCCATTCCAAAAGTTGCGTTTTTCCAAGGGACTGGCAAAAGGTCTTGGAGAGGAAAGCGGCCAGTTCCTCAGCGTCCATGTTGTGCATGAGCTCCAGCGTGGTGGGGACCACCTCCGGGCACTCCTGCATACGGAGCTTGTGGCAAGCCTTGCCCAGATAGTTCAACAGGCAAGAGCCAGCCTGGGGGCAGCGGTCACACAGTTTCATGGGCGGCCTCCTCAATATCATCGAAGATGACCGGCACCTGGGAGCGCATCTGGTGGAGCAGCGGGATGGCCACCTCACGCATCTGCGGGTGCGCCGCCGGGGCGGTCCGCAGCTTGAAGAAATGCCGCCATTCTCGCAGGTTGGCTGTCATCACCACCTCGGTCTTGAGGCATGTGGGCAGAACAGCACGGGCCTCTTGCGGGGTGCAGCCCCAGTCCAGCAGCTCAAAATATGACTTTTCAGCCATTCTGCAAGCCACTTTCCAATACTGCCAGCCCGGTGTGCCCTCCGTCAGGAAAGAGGGGCGGATGACGGTGATTTCACTGCCAAAAACATCCTTGGAATAGTTGCAGTAGCGGGTGCTCTCCTGGCAGTAGGAGGCCATGCGGTGCCGGACAATTTCATGGGACACACCCCGGTCACACACAAACTTGACCGTGATGTCAAAGTGTTCCAGGACGGCCTCATGGCCACGCTTGATGATGCCCGCCACAAACTTGGCGGCGCTGGTGTCGGTGATTTTGTCCTCAGACTTGTAGCAGACCCGCCCGCACAGCTCAATGTGCTGGAGGATGGCCTGGCCATCCAGCGGGGTGAGGATTTCGGTATAGGGGTTAATGATTTTCATGTGTCACGGTCCTCTCTTGCAAAGCGTTCATCCAGTTCAAACACGCCACGGGGCTGGCCTTTGTAAAAGCCTTTCATGGGGCGCTCTAACTGGGCTTGTAGGTGTTTCAGCTTTTCCCAATACTCCGGGAGATACTGGCGGATGTTTCTGAGCTCCTTGAGGTTTTTGTTGCAACAGCACCAGCAGGAAACACGGTCCAGAATGTCATAGAGCCGGATGGAGCCCTCCAGCCAGAAATATCCGGCGGAGTAGCAATATTGCAGGCAGTCCGCCTCAGTCCTGCCAAACTCCGCAAGCGGAAAGAGCTTGTAGGGCTTGCGCTCTTTTTGGAGCCTGGGCGTTTCATCTGCGGCGATGCCCACATAGACCTTTGCGCCCTGGCGCTCTGCATACTGGTCAATGGTCCGCAGCTTGCAGGTGGTGCCCCAGCGGCACAGGCCGCCACACCAGCCATACCCACGCCGCTCACGCCCCTTGACGGGACGCTCCAGCATGTCATAGAGAAAAGGGTTGTCCGGGTATAGTGTTGTGTATTTGATGCCGTGCTGCTGGAATATCGGGAGCATATCATCCCGCAGGTCATAGATGGCTTGAAACTCCATCCCGGTGTCGTAAAAGACCACCTCATCCAGCGGCAGACCACGCTCTATGAGCATGAGCACCATGGCCAGGCTGTCCTTGCCAAAGGAGCACGATGCAATGTATTTCATGTGTGCCTCCCACGCCCCGCCTCCGCAAACAGCGGGGGGGGGCTGATTATTAAGTAGTCACGGGCCCGGCCCATTGTTCTGCCATTGCGGCAGCTATGCCGGGGAAAGTTTTTGCCCTGTTGATGGGGTCCCGTTCTCTGCGGCCTTGAAAGCGCCGGTAGTTCCCATGTGCGTCTTTGCATCCGCCATTTACCCATGGGGTGACACCCTCCGTGATGATTTCGGTGGGGACCAGCAGGGGCAGCTCTTTGAGCCACAGGCATGTCCGCTTTGTGTACGGGTGCCCAAACTGCCACGGCTGTATTGCTTGGGTGTAGGGCGGTAGCTCCACGATTTTCAAAGGAGTGGGGTTTTCCACGGCGATCTTTGCACAGTCGGCGCTCAGAAAGCTCATAAAGAAAGCCTTGGCCTCCATTGCTTTGGCATATCGCTCCGCCACAATCCCACCCTTTACCCTCATGCGGACGGCGCTGGCATTGGTCAGATAGGTGCACGGCGGGAAAGCAATGAGCATGTCCCACCGCCCCAGCACATAATGTGCGGAGCCGTCACAGGTCTTGAAAAAGCAGTAGCCGTTGAGCAAAGGGAGCACATCTTGCTGAATGTGCCACTCAGGGTGGCCGCCGGAGCATGGGATGAGGTCACAACTGTATGCCTCATGGCCCAGCTTTCGCAAAGCTATGGTGACCGCCTGGCTTTCCTCGCAGGCAACAAGGATTTGCATAAAAGCCTCCCTCAGCCCACCACCGCATTGGTAGCGGGGGGCTCGTCAGTTATTTAGTCTTTCTTGAAGAATGTGCCCACCCAGCCATCAGCGTTGAGCGGCAGATCAGCGGCCCACGGGATGGGCTGGCGCATGATGTTGACCACCGTGTCCAGCATGGTGTCCTCATCAGCCCAGGGGGCAATGTCAATGACCACCTCATCATGGATGTGGAAAATCACCGGCAGGCCAGCAGCCTCAAGGCGTTCAATGGTGTCCGCCAGACAGTCACGGGCAATGGCCTGGACGCAGTTTTCCACCAACTTGCCGCCGTAGGTTTCGATGCGTTTCCAGCGTTTGGTTTTCTGGTCCATGCCCATGTAGGAGATAGAGGGGTTGCCCCATTGGTTTTCACCAATGCCGGGGCTCACATAGTAGAGCTTGCGGCCAGAGGGGAGCTGAATGGTGAAACAGTCGGTGCCCTGGTTGTAGTCATACTCACGGGCCAGCAGCAGGCCATTGATGCCCACACTGCCGCCCTGGGTGATGACCTGCACGGCGGCAGTGTCCATGGAATACCACAGGTCACGGATGCGCTTGTTGGCCTCACGCCAGCGGCTCACGATGTCCGGCAGGTCCTCCTCAGGGATGCCCATGTCCAAGGCTCCCATGTTGATGAGTGCGCCGGTGCTGCCCTGGTAGCCCAGGGCCAGCTCTGCCACCTTGCCCTTTTGCCGGAGTGCATACTCTGGATTGCCCTTTTTGATGAGCTCAATGGGCACGCCGAACATCTGAGAGGCAGAGGCCTCATAGATTTTGCCGTGGGTGCGGAACACCTCCAGCCGCCATTGCTCACCGGCCAGCCAGGAGATGACACGGGCCTCAATGGCCGAAAAGTCAGCGTCAATGAGGACATGCCCCTCCGGGGCCACAAAGGCGGTGCGGATGAGCTGGCTGAGGGTGTCAGGCACGGAGCCATAGATCAGCCGGAGGGCATCCAGCTTGCGGTGCTCCACCAGCTCACGGGCCAACGGCAGCGGCTCTGTGTAGGTGCGGGGCAAGTTCTGGACCTGCACCAGGCGGCCTGCCCAGCGCCCCGTCCTGTTCGCTCCATAGAATTGGAGCAGCCCACGGACACGGCCATCCGGGCACACAGCGGCCTCAATAGCGTCATACTTTTTGGTGCTGGTCTTGCCCAGCTCTTGGCGTATCTCAAGCATCCGCTGGACCTGGGGGCTGTTGTCCTCCTTGCCCAGCAGGCGGGCCACGGTGTCCTTGCGGAGGTCCGCAAGCTCCTCTCCCATGGCCTCCTGGAGCCATTGCGTGAGCTGTGCCACGCTGTTGGGGTTGTCCAGCTTGGAGATTTTCATGGCCTCCTGGGTGAGGTTTTGGCGGGTCACATTGCCCAGATAGAGGGCACCGCTCACCAGGTCCATGTCCACGGCCACGCCACGGGCATTGATGATGAGGTCCGTTTCCCATTGCTTTTGCACGAAGTCCGGCACGGGGAAAGCAGAGAGCCGCCGCTCAATCTCCATCTCAGTCACAACATCCTGGCGGCAGTATTCTTTGAACAGCTCCCACTTGTCGGTGTCGTGCTGGGGCAGGTTGCGGGTGCGGCCTCCATTGGCCTTTGTAGGGGCGCAAGGGACGCAGAAATAACGGATGAGCGCCTTGCCGGTGTTGAGCTTGCGCTTGTCCTCAGCAAGCCCCAGGGCCTTGCCAGTGGCATCCAGGCCTGCTGTGTAGCCACAATAGAGGCCGTGGAACATGGTGCAGCGCCATTGGTCCGGCGGCAGGGTGCCCAAAAACTTGGACAGGCAGCCCCACTCAAAGGGGGCGTTGTATGCGTGCTTGATGTACTCCGGGGAGGTGATGGCCTGGACCAGCCACGGGGGGAGGTGTTCCCCCCGTGCCAGGTCAATGATCTCAACAGGCGCACCATCCACACTGTACGCAAAGAGCAGGATTTCAAAGTCCGGGCTGGAGATGTACTTTTGCGCCCCGGCCTTAGCAATCGGCACGCTTGAATAGGTTTCAAGGTCAATGCTGAGATGGTGCATGGTGTCATCCTTTCTTAGTTGCGGAAAGCCTCATCCGTAGTGTAGAGCTGCATGATGTTCTCCGTGTTCACGCCACGGGCCTCCAGCTCCGCCAGCATGGTATTGAAAAGCGTGGTGCCCTTGATATACTCCACCAGCTCCTCAGCGGAGAGGCTGGTGATGTTGTGGACGGACACCTTACGGATGTCCTCCTTGCGGTTGGCGGTCCACGCCTGGGGCTCCGCAAAGGTGGCGTTCTCAATGTCGGCCACAAGCATGGCCTGCACACGGGCGGGTTTCTGCAAAAGCATCTTGACCGTGTTGAGCAGGTGGCCGGTTTCCATCTCTTTGACCTCAAGGGTCACGCCAAAGGCTCCAATCCAGAGCTGGCCATCAAATCTGGTGTTCATCAGTCGCTCCTCCTTATCACATGGGCTGGCCGGTGATGGGGTTGATGCCGCCGGTGGTAGCCCAGGGCACCTGAGCAGCAGGGGCGGCGGGGGCCGCAGGCTGGACACCGTAGGCACCGGGGGTGGCGGGCATCGCCGCACCGTAGGTGGGAGTGGCCGCAGGAATGCCGCCCAGCCCGGCGAAGTCGGAGGCAGCGGAGGCCTGGCCGCTCAGGGGCTCCCCGTCACGGGTCTTGAGAACATTGCCCAGACCACAGCCAATGCCCTTGTTGCCGCTGTTGGAGTAGCCGAAGAAACGGACGGTGACACGGCCATACATGCCGCTGTAAATGTCCGCCGGGGACAGTTCGCAGTTGATGTTGTCGATGCCCACCACTTGGGGCTTGTTCTTGGTAGAGGCGGTCATCACCCAATGGCCCTTGCACTCATCGCCAAAGGGAACACCGGAGGGCCGCACGCCGTCACCATCGTAGATGGGCACCTTGAGCATGGGCGGGCGGGCACCGTTCCACACCTTGGCCATGGCCTCATTGGCGGCGGCCTGGATGGCAGCGTCAATGTCAGCCTTGGTGGCGGCATCGCTCTTGGGGATGAGCAGGGTGACGGAATACTTGGGCTCACCGCCCTGCTGGGCGGCTCTGGGGGTGGTCAGGTTGGCATAGGAGAGGCGGACCTCACCAGTCAGGACTTTCATGGCATCATTCTGATACATAATCTTTTGATCTCCTTTACAGTTAAATTACACTCTGGTGTTTGCATCAGGCTGGGCCTCAGCCCAGCAGGTTTGAAGTTTCACCCAGCGCTCATGCCGGGCTTTGGTCCACTTTACGGCAGCGGTCAGCCGGTTGTTTTCTCGGAGCTTTTGGCGGTCCTCTTTGAGGCGGCTTTTCTTATTGAACACATTGCGCCAGCCGTTCTAATACTCAATACTGGCCTGTTTCCAGGCCTCTTTGCTTTCAATCACGGCGGCATCCAGGTAGAGGGTCATCTGACGGATGGCTCCCTCATTGCTCCACGGGTCCGCCAGGAGTAGCTTGAAAACCTTGCGGATGTTGGAGAGGGGCATGTCCTCCAGCCGGTCAAAATAGATGTCTGCGTGGTAGTCCCCAGTGTTGATGGTGATGAGCTTGGCGGGGTCTGTGTACTGTGTGCAGCTCTCGCAGACCTCCGGGTCACGGATGACAGCCGTACTGCCGCAAGCGTGCTTGCAAAAACGGCCCACGGGGTAGCCCTTTTCCGCATCATCCAGCGGGATGGGAGGTTGCCAAGGGGCAGAATGGGCGCAGGTCTGATACTTACTCACTGGCGGTCACCCCGGCAAAGTCAGCAGCGGCGGGGTTGTAGGCCTCACGCTTGTCCGTGCTGAGGGCCAGCGTGGGCTTGCCCAGGGGTTTGGTCACATAGCCGCCGATTTTCTCGGCAAACTCCGCCTTGCCCATCAGTTTCTCCATCTCAGAGAGCGTCTTGGGCTTGCGGTCATAGAGCAGGGCCTCATCATATCCGGCGGCAATGGCAGCTTGGATGGCGGCATCCTGGTCCGTAAAGGTGCGGATGCTCCGGCCAGCCACCAGTTTCCAGCCCTCAATGGGCTTGCCATCCAGTAGGGCCTTGGTGGCGTATTCCTCCAGGTCCTTGTACCAGGCCACCAGCTCCTTGCCACGGATGAGGAGGTCACCGATCTCCGCATCAGAGAGGAGCGGGCGCACCTCATTCCCATGCGGGCCGATGTGGGAAAACTCCTGGGGGACCATAGCGTCAGGCGGGACGGAGGCGGCGGGCACGCAGTCCTTGAAGTCCTCCAGCGCCGTGTTGGTGTTGGCACGGGCACGGCACTGAGCCTTGCCACGGCAAAAACGGCAGTGGTCACCGGGGACAAACTCACCCAGCCCGGAGAAAGCCTTTTGTGCAATGGGCTTGATGTTCTCGCCCCAGGCCATCAGCTCCTCCACGGTGATAGTGTCGGTGGTGTAGCTGTCGAGGCGGGGCTGGTCAATGGACATGCGGACTTTCTTGATGGCATCGCCGAACACGGGGGCATAGCGCTTGAGAGCACCCAGAGCGTAGAGCCGCATCTGCGGGTTGCCCACGGCGGACACCGGGACACCCTTGCCGTGCTTGTAGTCCGTGATGCTGAGGGTGTCCCCGCCAATCATCACATTGTCACAGGTGCCAAAGCCCTCCGGGACATACTCCCCAAAGTCCACTTGCACCTCCGCTACCACAGTGGGCGTGCTGTCATAGAGCATGGCCTGCTCAATCAGGTGCTCAATGTAGAGGTCACTGGTCTTGTCCATTTCCTCAGAGTAGAGCGGGTTCTTTTTGAGCTTGTTGAGGCGGGTGGTGTAGGTGCGGGAGGTCATCACAGTGAATTTCTTGAGGGTCTTGAGCTCACAGATGGCGTGGGCCAGGCGGCCCTCCTCCGCATATTCGCTGGTGCGCTCCGGCAGGTGCTCCTCAAAGCGGGGGGCAGCCGTGCATTTCAGCCAGCGGGATGCCGATGAGGCAGAAAGCAGGGCGTGCTTTTCGGGAGGCATAGGGCACCTCCTTAGAGCTGTGCGCCCAGCGTCCGCAGTTCGGTGGCAAAGACACCGTACTGGTCCGGCTGGAGCTGGGTGACGGCCTGCACGCCATACTTGGCCAGCAGAGCCAGCAGTTGCTCCATCTTGCCCGCATCCACCAGGCTGGCACCGGCCTTGGCGATCTGGTCAAGGGTGTAGGTGGGGGCCGTGGTAACGGGAACAGTGGGAGCGGGGTTAGTAGGGGCCACAGTCTGGGCAGGTGCCGCAGGAGCCGGTGCAGGGGTAGGGGTTGCCACAGGCGCAGGGGTGGGCTGGGTAGGGACCACAGTAGCGGGCGGCATGGTGACCGGCGGCACCGGGGCATGGGTGACAGGGGTGGCCGCAGGAGCCACGGGGGCGGGAGTGTCCTGGGGCACGGAGATGTTGACGGCGTTCTTTTCCAGCGCCGTGGTCAGCTTGTCAATGGCCTTGAGGACGGCAGCATCCGCCTCAATCTTGATTTTCATTTCCAACATTGGTACAATCCTCCTTGGTATCATCTTTACAGTCGCAGCGCTCACCGGGGTCAAGGTGGGCTCCGCAGTCAGGGCAGGTCTTATAGTAGGGCATTTCAGTCAACCTCCAGCACGCTTGTCCAGTATTCAAAAGCGGTCATAACCTTGCGGGAGTAGTCGGTCTGGTATGTACCTGCATCCCACAGCTTTCTTGCGCCGCCGGGCCCGCAGTTGTAGGCCATCAGCGCAAGCTCTGGCTCTCCGTAGCTCTGGAGATACTGGGAGATGATATAGATACCGGCCTCAATGTTCCCGGCATGGGTCATGGGGTCAAGGCCTTTTTCCAAAAGCCACTCGTGATTGACAGAGTTGATCTGCATGAGGCCATAGTCACCAGTGGCGCTGACGGCATCGGGGTCAAAGTGGGTTTCAACCTCTGCGATGGCAAGGGCCAGAGCATAGGGCACCTCATAGTGCTCACAGCAGTCCTGCATGACTTCCTGGAGTTCGTAGCTGAGGAGCCGCCCCTCACTCACGATGTCATCACGGTGGCGGGCAGGCTCCGTGGTTTCCTCTGGTGGTGCAGAGGGCTCCACGGGGCTCTGTTCCGGGGCTGGAGGGGTGACGGTTTCCGCCGTCACCACAGGCTCAGGGGTCTTGACCTCATCGTCCGTCTGGCGGGCACTGCATCCGCTGGCATAGCCAAGGGCAAACACAGTGGCAAGGACGGCCAGAATGGCCATGATGACCATGGCGTTGCGCCTCCGGGCCATGCGGCGCTGGCGGCACCGCCGGGAATACCGGCGGGCATAGGGCTCACTGGTGGTCATGGCGCTCACCTTAACCGTTCATGCGGCGGTTGATTTCCGCAATCAGCTCATTGGTGGTGTACTGGTCCAGGCCACCATCAGCCTCCACGGCATACTGGGAGGGGATGAGGAAAGCGGGGCGGGACCCGAAGGTGCGGGTGCAGCCGTTGTAGTCGACAAAGCCATTGGCGCGCAAGCCCATGACCCAGGTATCATCCTCATCCACGCAGGGGGTGCTCCAGGGCGTGGCGCTCCACTCCCAGCTCTCAGGCTTGGGCAGCAGACCGTGGAAACGGCGGATTTCATCAAAGGTCAGCGGGGCCACCTTGCACTCACAGCTCCCGTACTCCTTGGAGCCGTTGAGGGCAGTGAGGTCAACCTCACGGGTGATGAGCTCATCAGCGTGGCCCTCAGTCAGGGCATCCGCAAAGGCACCGTTGAGGTGCTCACGGAAAGAGCTGGCAGCAAAGTTGTTGGTGGAGCCAAAAGAGCTCTTAATCTGGGCGGCGGTCACCAGCAAGGTGCCAGCCGTGCGGTGCTCCAGCACAATGCAGGGCTCCCCATGAAACTTGACCACCTGGCCGGGGGCCACATTAGAAATAGCGGTTTTCATTGGTCAATCCTCCTCAGTGTCCTCCGGCCCCTCAATGTCGATGAGGTTTTCGGCCTGGACGATAATTTCAGATACAATCTGCCGGATGGGCAGAGCGGTCTTTGCCCTCAGACGGCGGACCACTTTCTCCGCCTCCGGGGTCAGCCGGACAGTTCCGATGCACTCATCAGAAAGCCGGTTGCTTTTCAGCACAATGGGGTTGTTGCTCACGGTTTTGTCCTCCTTGGTTTTAATAGGTGCGGGATGTCATGCCCCGGCAGTTCGGCGGCCTCTCCGCTCAAGGCCCTGCTGGACACTGAGCTGGGCAAGTTCGGCGTTGTAGCCCAGGCGCTTGTCAGGGAGCCTTGTGCCGTCCCGGCCACGCCTCAGCTCCGCATAGACTGCGGAGGGAGAGATGCCAAGAGAGGCGGCAATGTCTTTGGCGCTCAGGCCTGCCTCAACCATCTCCTGGATTTTCTGCCGCTCCTCATAAGAGCGGAAAGCGTAGTCTGCCAATGCGTTCACCTCCTTACCGGCATAAAAAAATTGAGCTACACGACCAATCTCTTGGTGTGTAACTCAATTATCGGGGCTGCCGGAGACGGCGCAGGGCTGTCTCCCTCTTGACATTTTCCTGCGGATATAGTATACTTCCTGCATATGAAATCGGCGATGACGGGAAGCAGTAGGCGGTCAGCGGATGCCAAGAGAGGGCGCGGCAGGTGTAAGCGCCCGTGATGCCCCGCCCAAGTCGTCCCTGAGCTTCGCGCTGAACTGACAGTAGGCCGCGGCGGTTTGCCCTCCGTTACCGGGGCGGGGTGTTGCTGCACCCATGAGCGCGGGAGCGATCCCGAATACAGGTGGTACCACGGACATTATGTTCGCCCTGTTTTGCACTGGCAAAACAGAGCGGACTTTTTGTTTTGCCAAATACCGAAAAAGGAGCATAGATATGAAAGAACTGCCCAAGGTCTATGACCCGCGGGACGTGGAATCCCGCATCTACAAGCTTTGGATGGACGGCGACTGCTTCAAGGCGGAGCCGAACCCGGACAAGAAGCCTTTTTCCATCGTCATGCCGCCCCCCAACGTCACCGGCCAGCTGCACATGGGCCACGCCCTGGACTGCACCCTGCAGGACATCCTGACCCGCTTTAAGCGGATGCAGGGCTACGAGGCACTGTGGCTGCCCGGCAGCGACCACGCCGGCATCGCCACCCAGATCAAGGTGGAGGAGGAGCTGCGGAAGAACGAGGGACTGACCCGTTACGATCTGGGCCGCGAGAAGTTCCTTGAGCGTGTGTGGGCCTGGAAGGAAAAATACGGCAGCCGTATCGTGGAGCAGCAGAAAAAGATGGGCGCCTCCTGCGACTGGAGCCGCGACCGCTTCACCATGGACGAGGGCTGCTCCCGCGCCGTGCGCGAGACCTTCTGCGAGCTGTACGAAAAGGGCCTGATCTACAAGGGCAGCCGCATCATCAACTGGTGCCCCCACTGCCTGACGGCCCTGTCCGACGCCGAGGTGGAGTACACCGATAAGCCCGGCAATCTGTGGTATATCCGTTACCCCCTGGCGGACGGCAGTGGTGACATCGTGATCGCCACCACCCGGCCGGAGACCATGTTCGGCGATACCGGCGTGGCGGTGAACCCGGAGGACGAGAAATTCAAGCACCTGATCGGCAAGACCTGCATCCTGCCCATTATGAACCGCGAGATCCCCATCGTGGGCGACGATTACTGCGAGATCGGCTTCGGTACCGGCGCCGTGAAGATGACCCCCGCCCATGACCCCAACGACTTCGAGGTGGGCCTGCGGCACAATTTGGAGGTCATCCGCTGCATCAGCGACGACGGCACCATGAACGAGAACGCCGGCAAATATGAGGGTATGGACCGCTACGCCTGCCGCAAAGCGGTGGTGGCCGATCTGGAGGCGCAGGGCTACCTGGTCAAGACCGAACCGTACAGCCACAACGTGGGCACCTGCTACCGCTGCCACAACGATGTGGAGCCCCTGATCTCCGCCCAGTGGTTCGTGAAGATGGCGCCCCTGGCCAAGGAGGCCATCCGTGTGGTGGAGGATGGGACCATCAAGTTCGTGCCTGAGCGCTTCACCAAGACCTATATCAACTGGATGGAGAACGTCCACGACTGGTGTATCTCCCGCCAGCTGTGGTGGGGCCACCAGATTCCCGCATGGTACTGCGACGAGTGCGGCCACATCAATGTCAGCCGTGAGGATCCAACCAAGTGCGAAAAGTGCGGCTGCACGCACCTGACCCGCGAGGAGGACGTGCTGGACACATGGTTCAGCTCCGCTCTGTGGCCCTTCTCCACTCTGGGTTGGCCCGACACCGATGCCGCCGACCTGAAGTACTGGTATCCCACCTCCGTCATGGTCACCGGCTACGACATTATCTTCTTCTGGGTGGCCCGCATGATCTTCTCCGGAATGGAGCAGATGAAGAAGGAGCCCTTCAAGACGGTATTCATCCACGGCCTTGTCCGCGATGACAAGGGCCGCAAGATGTCCAAGTCCCTGGGCAACGGAATTGACCCCCTTGAGATGGCCGAGAAGTACGGCGCGGATGCTCTGCGCTTCAACCTGATCACCGGCAACAGCCCCGGCAATGATATGCGCTTCTTCGTGGAGAAGTGCGAAGCCATGCGTAACTTTGCCAATAAAATCTGGAATGCCAGCCGCTTCGTCATGATGAACTTGTCCATCGACAAGGTCGAGCTGCCCGAGAAGCTGGAGCTGGAGGACAAATGGATCCTCAGCAAGCTGAATACCCTGATCCGCGAGGTCACCGACAATCTGGAGGCCTACGAGCTGGGCGTTGCCTCCGCCAAGATCTACGACTTCATCTGGGACACCTACTGCGACTGGTATATCGAGTTGACCAAGACCCGCCTGAACGGCGAGGATGCGCAGGCAAAGCAGGCCGCCGAGAATGTGCTGTGCTATGTGCTGCTGCGTATCCTGGAGCTGCTGCACCCGTTCATGCCCTTCATCACCGAGGAGATCTGGCAGGCGCTGCCCCACGAGGGCCGGTACCTCATCTCCGCCGAGTGGCCGGAGTATCAGGACGCGCTGCACTTCCCGGAGGCCGAGGCCGCTATGGAGGCCGTCAAGGACGCCATCTCCGCCATCCGCGCCCGCCGTGCTGAGATGAACGTGCCGCCCAGCCGCAAGGCCCAGGTCATCCTTGTGACGGCGCAGCCGGAGAACTATCAGCTGGGCGCACACTTCATCACCCGCATGGCCTACGCCAGCGAGCTGACCGTTCTGACTGCCGCGCCTGCCGACCTGACCGGCATGGTGACCGTCGCCACTCACGACGCCACGGTGTATATGCCCATGGCGGAGCTGGTGGACATCGCCAAGGAGCTGGAGCGCATCGCCACCGAGCGCAAAAAGGCGGAGGAGAACCTCCAGCGCATCGAGGCCAAGTTGGCCAACGAGTCCTTCACCTCCCGTGCCCCGGAGAACGTGGTCAACGCAGAGCGCGAAAAGGCCGAAAAGGCCCGGGCGCTTATTGCTAAGCTGGACGCCTCCGCTGCGGCGATGAAGCTGTAAAGCCATAGTGCTTCACAGTTATTCTGATGTAAAAACGAAAGCAAAGCCCAGCCCGCCGTGTGCAGGACCGGACAAACAAAAATATGCGCTATATACACGGCTCGCTCGCTGTGCTGGCTCGACCGCCGTTCCGGCGCCGAAAAACATGGTGCTTTCCAAAATTTTTCGCCCTTCTGACGGGTTTCGACAAATTTCGTGCGTTGGATAGTCTATAATCAACGCAGAACATCGAACCGCGGAGTTTTTTCTGGCAGGCACGGCCTGCGGCACACACCAAAGAAAAAGGAGCGTTCAAATGGAAGTATCGGCAAAACACGAAGGCCAAACGCTGACATTCTTTCTGGTCGGCGAGTTGGACCACCATGGGGCAAAAGGACTGCTGGAAAATCTGGAGCGCGAGATCGAGCGGACGCTGCCACTGTCGCTGGTGCTGGATTTTTCCGGCGTCACATTTATGGACAGCTCCGGCATCGCCGTGGCGCTGCGGGGTTGGCAGCGGATGCGGGAGCTGGGCGGCGCCGTAACGCTGTATCATGTGGCGCAGCAGCCAAGAAAGGTGTTCGAAGCGTCAGGCGTCGGACGCATGGTGACGATCGTTTGAGGAGGGAGTACATAATATGACACGAGCTGAAAACTACGTGACACTGGAATTCCTGAGCCGCAGCAGCAACGAGGGGTTTGCGCGGGTGGCGGCGGCAGGCTTTGCCGCCCAACTGGACCCCACACTGGATGAACTGGGGGACATCAAGACCGCCGTCAGCGAGGCGGTGACCAACGCCATCGTCCACGCCTATCCGGATCAGTTGGGTAAGGTGGTGATGAAGCTGAAGATATTGAAAGGGGGGATGCTGGAGATCACGATCCGCGACTGGGGGCGCGGTATCGAAAATGTGGAGCAGGCCCGCCGTCCCATGTATACCACCGGCGGCAGCGAGCGCAGCGGCATGGGCTTTACGATTATGGAGAGCTTCACGGATCGGTTGGTGGTGCGGTCTGTTCCGGGAAAGGGGACCACGGTGCAGATGCGTAAACGGATCGCGCCGCGGCTGGCGGTACGATGAGCGACCGGCTGGCACTGCTGGAACGGGCCCAGCAGGGCGATGACCGGGCGGAGGCGCAGCTGCTGACGGAGAACGCGGGATTGATCTGGTCCATCGTCCGTCGTTACAATGGTTGCGGTGTGGAGACGGATGACCTGTATCAGTTGGGGTGCATCGGCTTTGTAAAGGCTGTAAAGGGGTTTGACCTCACATACGGGACGCAGTTTTCCACCTATGCCGTGCCGAAAATCGCCGGCGAGATACGTCGGTTCCTCCGGGATGACGGTCCGGTAAAAGTGGGCCGCACCATGCGGGAAAAGGGGCAGACACTTTGGGCGGCACGGGAACGGCTGCAAGGGCGTCTGGGCTGTGAGCCAAAGCTGTCACAGCTGGCAGCGGAGACCGGCATGACACCGGAGGAGATCGCCGCCGTGGATCTGGCGCTGATCGCACCGGACTCTCTGCAGCAGGAGACCGCGGAGGGCCTGACGCTGGAGTCCACACTATGTGCCGAGGAGCCCAGCGTCTCTCTGGTGGAGCGTATCGCCCTGTGGGACGCCATCGACGCACTGCCGGAGAAAGAACGGAAGACCATTCTCCTGCGTTTTTTCAAGGGGTTGACGCAGGAGCAGACCGCCCGCATCTTACAGGTATCGCAGGTCCAGGTCTCGCGGCTGGAGCGCCGCAGCCTGCAAAAGCTGCGGGACCTGCTGGCAGAGGAGTGACTTCGGGCAGAGACGGCGTAAAAATGGGGGCGTCTCGACAGCAGCGCGATTTCGAATGTAAAATGGATCAGGACAGAGGGGGCTCTATTGCGGAACGCTCATCCCGTTATCGGCGGGATGGGCGTTCCCTCGTAACGGAAAGGTGAAACGCGTTTCCGGCAGATGTCTCTTAGCCGTCCGTTCCGGAGGCACCAGGCAGATTCGCCAAGGCACCCTGCCCTTTTTCGTATTCCAAAGGCAAAAACTCCGTCATGGTCCCCCGATACCGCTTCGGCATAAACGTGTTCTGGCACCGGGGATTTTCGCGCTCCCGAATGGCGACGCTTTGGAAAAACTGTTTCCACAGCGAGCGAAAGTACAATTCGTCCTCCCCTGGCAGGACAGGCTTGAAGTTCTCGATCTGCGTAATGCGGGATCTACCATTGGCGTACAACAGCAGTTCCCGATGGGTGCGGTCGTAGATAAAAAACTGCTCGTTGGCGTAACGCTGGCAAAAATGGCCGCGCAGCAGCGGCAGCACACGGTTTTTCGGTTCGATCTCTGCGCCCAGTGTACCGCCGTAGTTCGAAAACCGCACAAAACCGCGCAGTTTTTCCAGCTCGCCGTTCATATGGCGGATGGCGCGATACAGCGGATAGCAGGCCGGGTCGGATAGATCGCGCATAAAGCCGGGTCCTTCCGCCAGCAGCTTCCTGATGAAGGCATACAGATGCAGCTCCTTGTCCGGCAGACACGTTAAAAAGCCGCGGCGCACCACGGCCAGCGCTTTGCCGGACCGGGCGGCGATACCGCGGCTGACCCGCTGACTGTACGCCGGCTGGGTGATCACGGTGCGAACTTCATAGAGGGAGAGAGGGTCTTCGTCGCAGCAGAAGGCGGCGGGGGCCTCCTTGTACACATAGCTCTCATATACGCAGCACAGAAAACCATCCAGGCTGCCATCATATTGATAAATCACGTCATTCATACGGCTTCTCCTACCGGATCAAAGAGAGACATCTGTGCGGCCTGGTCCGAAGGCAACGTACCGCGCTCCAGTCGTTCCAGCTGCAAGGGCAGCGTAGCAGGGGAGAAGTGCAGTCCCTCCGGTATCCGCCCACCGCAGGTAATAAAGTACTGCGCCCGTTTCAGCACCACGCCCAGCTTTTTCAGGTCCTCAAAGCGTAGGGTACCGCCGCAGCGCCGTGCCGATACGATACGCCGCGCGCTGGTGGGGCCGATTCCGGGAACGCGCAGCAGCGTCTCCAAATCCGCCCGCATGACCTCGACAGGGAACTGGTCCAGATGCCGCAGCGCCCAGTTGCACTTGGGGTCCAGCCGTGGGTCAAAGTCCGGGTGGGCATCATCCAGCAGCTCGGCGGCCTGAAAGCCGTAAAACCGCAGGAGCCAGTCCGCCTGGTACAGGCGATGCTCCCGCAGCAGAGGCGGTTTGGTGTCCAGGGATGGCAGAAGACTGTTCTCCACCACCGGTACATACGCGGAGTAGAACACGCGCTTCAGCCTGTACTTGCGATACAGTGACTCCGTCAGGTGCAGAATGTGCCGGTCACTGTCATCAGTGGCGCCCACGATCAGCTGTGTGCTCTGTCCCGCCGGGGCAAACACCGGCGCGTGCCGATACTTCGCCAGCTCCGCCTTACTCTGTGCCGCGCCGTCGCGGATCAGTCCCATCGGGCGCAGGATCGCCTCCCTGGTCTTATCCGGGGCCAGTGCCTGCAAACCCTGCTGACTGGGCAGCTCGATGTTCACACTGAGCCGGTCGGCCAGCAGTCCCAGCTGATGCACCAGCTCCGGCGCCGCACCGGGGATAGCTTTGGCGTGGATGTAACCGTTGAAACGATATTCCTCCCGCAGGATACGCAGGGCCCGGATCATCTGTTCCATGGTGTAGTCCGGATCGCGCAGTACGCCGCTGGAGAGGAACAGGCCTTCTATGTAATTCCGCCGAAAGAAGCCGATGGTCAGTTCCGCCAGTTCACGGGGCGTGAAGGCGGCGCGGCGCGTATCATTGCTGCGCCGGTTGACGCAGTACTTGCAGTCGTACACGCAGGCATTGCTCAACAGCACCTTCAGCAGCGTGATGCACCGCCCATCGGCCGAAAAGCTGTGACAGCAGCCGGCGATGGAAGAGGAGGTGTTGCCGATCATACCCGGCCGGAATCCGCGGCGCACGCCGCTGGACGTACACGCTGCGTCGTATTTGGCCGCATCCGACAATATCGCCAGCTTGTCCAGCAGCTCCATGCTTTTATGCCATGCGGCGGCGCCGGGGCGCCGGCCTGTCAATACAGTCGATGAGCCGCAGTATATTGGCGGCGATGGAACCTGCGCCCAGCAGCGTGATAATGAGACCAAAAGTTGTCATAGTTGTGTCCTCCTTGCTCGAACTGTTGTTCTGGTAATAGTATAAATCGAACAAGCGTTCTTGTCAAGCGAAATCGAACAAAAATTCTATAAATTTCATTTGCGGTTGACCGGGCGCGGAAGTTGTATTAAAATGAGAGCAACGAACGAGAAAGACGAGGCCCCTCTATGACGGATCTGGAAAAACGCTTTATCAAGGCCCGGCGCGATGCGATCGCGGTGGATTATCAGAATTTGAACGACTGCCAGCGCCAGGGCGTGCTGGCCACGGAGGGGCCGCTGCTTCTGTTGGCGGGCGCTGGCTCCGGTAAGACGACCGTGCTGATTCACCGGGTGGCCAATCTGCTGCGGTATGGTCGTGGCAGTGATACCGAGGAGATACCGATTCCCATCAGCGAGGACGAGGTATCGTTTCTGGAGCAGTATGCCAAGGTGCCGGACTCGGCGCAGCACGCTCTCGTGGAGTATCTCTGCGCGGTGGAACCGGCCCGTCCCTGGGAGGTGCTGGCTATCACCTTCACCAACAAGGCTGCTAACGAGCTGAAGGATCGCCTGGGTCGGATGCTGGGGGAGGAGGCTGCCGCCGATGTCTGGGCGTCCACGTTCCACTCCGCCTGTGTACGGATCCTGCGGCGTGATATCGACCGCATCGGTTTCGACCGCAGCTTCACCATCTATGACAGTGATGACAGCAAGCGTGTGGTCAAGGACATTCTCAAGGAGCTGGGGCTGGAGGAGAAGTCGTTTCCGCCCCGCGAGGTGCAGTCGGCCATCTCCCGCGCCAAGAACGATATGCAGTCGCCGGAGGAATTTCTGGAGCAGTGGCAATCGATCAACGATTGGCGGAAAATAAGGATGGGTAAAGTATATGCGCTTTACAATAAAAAGCTTCGTGAGGCCAATGCGCTGGACTTTGATGACCTGCTGTGGCACACCGTGCGCCTGCTGCAGACGGCGCCGGATGTGCGGGAGTACTACCAGCGGAAGTTCCGCTATGTCCTCATAGACGAGTATCAGGACACCAACGCGCTGCAATACGAGCTGGCCAAGCTGCTGACAGGACCTGCCCGGAACATCTGTGTGGTAGGTGACGACGACCAGAGCATTTACCGCTTCCGGGGCGCGGATATCACCAATATCCTCAGCTTTGAGCGGCAGTTCAAGGGGGCGCGGGTCATTCGGCTGGAACAGAATTATCGCTCCACGCAGAACATTCTGGACGCGGCAAACGCAGTCATCCGCAACAACCAGGGCCGCAAGGGCAAGACCCTGTGGACGGAGAACGGCTGCGGCGAGCTGGTGACGGTAAAGACCACCTTCAACGAGAGCGACGAGGCCAACTTTGTCCTGGGGCAGATCATGATGTACTACCGCCGGGGCGGCAGCTGGGGTGACTGTGCGGTGCTGTACCGTACCAACGCCCAGTCCAACGCGCTGGAATACGCCTGCAAGCGCAGCGGCATCCCCTATAAGATCTACGGCGGACTGAAGTTCTTTGACCGGGCCGAGGTCAAGGATATGCTTGCCTATCTGTGCGTCATCAACAACCCCACGGACGATCTGCGCCTGCGGCGCATCGTCAACGTTCCCGCCCGCAAGATCGGCCAGACCACCGTGGACAAGGCCCAGATTATTGCCACACAGCACGGCCTGACGCTCTATGACGTATTCCGCCGTGCGGAGGAATTCCCCGAGCTGAAAAATGCAGCTGGCAAGCTGAAAGCCTTTACAGATATGATCGAGGAAATGCGCCGCCGCCTGCCGGAGAGTGAGCTGCCGGAGTTCTACGATTACGTCTGCGAGCGAAGCGGCTACGCGCCCGCCCTGCGGGAGAAGGACGATATGGAGAGCCGCGGCCGGCTGGAGAACGTGCAGGAGCTGCGCTCCAGCATCCTGGCCTACCTGGAAAACGCCGAGGGCGCGGAGACGAGTCTCTCCGGCTTCCTGGATGAGATCGCGCTGTACACCGACCTGGACAGCCGGGTGGACGGCGACAACTGCGTGACCATGATGACCATGCACGCCGCCAAGGGCCTGGAATTCCCCCAGGTATTTGTGGTGGGCATGGAGGAGGGGCTTTTCCCCGGAAATCGCGCCATGGGCGATGGCGACGAGATGGAGGAGGAGCGCCGGCTGTGCTATGTGGCCATGACCCGCGCCAAAGAGAAGCTGACGCTGACCAACGCCCGCCAGCGCACGCTGTACGGTAAAACAACACCCTGTATGCCCTCCCGGTTCCTCAGTGAGATCCCGGAGAACAACATGGAGTGGCTGTCCAAGCCGGTACCCCGCAGCGACGCCTGGGAGGACTCTCGGGACGATGATGGCTGCGCTTACGGTTACGGCGGCTATACACGTCAGGGTACCACAGCACCGACGCGCCGCGAGGTGCCTGCCGCGTCTCGTCCCGGCTCGCTGCATACGGCCAGAACAGCGGCAAAAGCGCCGTCTACCGCCTCTTACATACAGCTGCAGGCAGGGGAGACGGTGGAGCACGACGCTTTCGGCAGAGGCCTGGTGCTCTCCGTGCGGCCTATGGGCGGCGATGCACTGCTGGAGGTAGCCTTCGATACGGTGGGTACCAAGAAGCTTATGCTGAAGGCCGCCTCCCATCATTTGAAGAAGGTGTAAAGCAAAGTAATTTTATAAATATGGAAGGAGAACGGATATGGGGTTTTGGTTCGGCTTTGACACAGGGTTCGACATCATGCGGGTGTTTGTTTTCGCGATATTTGCCATCGTCATCGTCTGCTTCATCGCCTTAGCAGTAAAGGGCATTGGCACCTGGCACAAGAACAACAACTCTCCGCGCCTGACGGTGCAGGCGGCTGTTGTCGCCAAGCGGCAGAATACCGATGTGCACCACCACAGCAATAACAACGGCGGTATGCACACCAGCACCTCCACTCACTATTACGTGACGTTCCAGTTTGACAGCGGCGACCGGCTTGAGCTGCACGTTCCCGGAAGGGAATACGGCATGATGGCGGAGGGCGACGTGGGCGATCTGACGTTCCAGGGTACCCGTTACCTGGGCTTTGACCGGCACACCGCAGGGGCCGTTCCCGAGGCCGGACCCGTCACAGCAGAGGACGTCCCGCCGCGGTATACGGAGAAGAAAAGCTGGGACCCGGAGCTGTGAAAGGGTGGGGTATATATGACATATTGGAAATGCTTGCTCTGTGCGGTGTGTATCCTGCTGCCGCTCTGCTTTGCCGCAGGCTGCGCGGCATTCCCGAAGGCAGACGACCCACCGGAGCCGCCGCAGGAAACCGTGGATACGCCTGCAGAGCCGGATATCCCCGTTGTTCCTGCACCGGAGCCGGAGCCGGAACCGGAACCGGCGGAGGACGCACTGGTGGATGTGTGTACCTACCTTCCCGGCGTCTATGCCGACCTCCGCTACGCCACGGAGAACAATTTCACCGGACAGGTGATCTACGATTTTACCCAGCCCCAGCTGCGCTATGGCACATTGAAAAAGCTGGCACAGGCGCAGGAAATGCTGGCTGAGCGGGACTTGGCGCTGAAGATCTGGGATGCCTACCGCCCCGTCAGCGCACAGTTCCGCCTGTGGGAGGTGTGCCCCGATCCGCAGTATGTGGCCGATCCCACAAAGGGCTATTCCGGACATAGCCGGGGCAACACGGTGGACGTCACGCTGGTGTCCGCCGATGGTTCGCCCGTTCCCATGCCCACGAATTTTGACGATTTCACCGCCATGGCGGACAGGGATTACAGTGATGTGTCCGACACGGCAGCTTATGACAATGTCCGCCTGTTGGAGGACACCATGGTGTCCTGCGGTTTTCGGCCATACAGCGCCGAATGGTGGCACTTTACCGATACCACAGATTACCCCGTGGTGGAAGAATAAGCGGGTATACGCCTGCCACGGCAGGCGTATACCCG
>OLOS01000065.1_pt1 | contig 117907 bp, 98 predicted proteins | sample 1672631 | NCBI WGS metagenome assembly OLOS01 (sample SAMEA3136707, study PRJEB25190) | human gut metagenome | biome: human gut; feature: human-associated habitat; material: faeces | place: Austria | collected 2013
TGGTTGATGCCATTGCCACCTGCAGAGCAGGTGGTTTATTTTTACTGTGACACAATAAAGACTCCCCCCTCAAACCCTTACATGGGATTTGAGGGAGGAGTGGTGGGGCGATTGAGGTGTCTTTGCTATACAGTATGGGCATATCTATGTCATGGATACAATTATATTAAGGAATTCTCCTTTTCCCATCCCGCCGCCCTGTTCTCTGACAAAAATCCCATCAGAAGTCCTTGGCTGCTGAAATCATCTACTTCGGCTTCCTCCAAAACCACATCAGACCCGGGTTACGTCAAATATCCTGTCATGTATTTTCCATCAAAATATATTTTTGTCAAGAAAAGAAAAAAGGCTAGCCCTGTTTTCCATTTCTTCATAAAAAATTTAGTATAACGGACATAGCCATTTATGGAAAGTATAACCAAATATTTATCAACTACATTTTTGTATCTCACCCAATTTGGTCTGATATACTCGATTCTATATTTTCATATTGATTCCTTTCATCAATCACGACACTTGTCACTGGATATCCAGGGTCAGAAAATAATAAATAAAAATTTCAGTACATTGCTCTATCCTCTTCCACATATGGCTCGAAAAAAAGCTAATTATAATATGTTTCTACCCAGTCTGTCATATAACTGTAAGTAGCTTTCACCCATATTACTTCCAAAATCATTTAATATAAAGGCAGTGGGACAGCCGTATGTATCCGTGTAATCTAGATTCCATTTTCATATATCTATATGGACAGTTTGCATCTAGTTGATTGGTATTTTTATTCTGAAAATATCCATTTATGTTTTCCCTATTGAAATCTAGATATCTATTCCAAAAAATCTGGTCAACCAGCCCACATAGCAACGCTCCATATTATCTTCATAGTTCTTTGTTTCCAGTGGTTGCAGAAGTGACCAAAGAAAAATTACATCGACTGCCCTTGTTGCCTTTTTCATCTCGGTAGTGCTTTCCCCTTTCCAATTGCAGACATCTAATTGTGTGGCACTATTCAGTTACAGGACAGTATTTAATAATATAATTATAATAAAAATCAAATAGGAAATCTATATTTTAAAAGAAAGAAACAAAACAAATCTTCTGTTTCCAAAAAGACACTGCCTCCAGACCAATGATAAATGGTCCGAAGGCAGCACCTTGATATTCAAAAGAATAATATTACATAAACTTGAAATTATCTTACTGTAATAACTGTAAGATGGACTGTGGTTGCTGATTAGCTTGTGCCAGCATAGCCTGAGCAGACTGCATCAGAACGCTATTCTTTGTGAACTCCATCATCTCTTTTGCCATATCTACGTCACGGATACGTGACTCAGCAGCTGTGATGTTCTCTGTGGTAACACCTAGGTTGTTGATGGTGTGCTCAAGACGGTTCTGAATAGCGCCAAGTTTGCCACGGCTGGTAGATACCTGGTTGATAGCATCAGTAATTTTACTGATAGCTGCTGATGCACCGTCCCTGTCGCCGATATCAACAGCCCCTATACCAAGAGAACTTACATGCATATCTGCAATAGATAAATCTAGCTGATTCCAAGAGTCATTAGTATCTCCTATCTGAAGTTTAAGTCCACCACCTTCTGACAAACCTGAACCTGGTGTAGTCGCACCTAATGTAATTACACCAGTTGTATTTTTAGCTAACAATTGCGCCCCAGTTAATGTGCCATCAAAATCAACTTTCATTTCTGCTCCCGTATCAGAAAGCATCTTATTAATGTCAGATGCGGAATAGGAATGACCCGCTACTAAATTAACCCCTACATCTCCACTAGTTTGAGCTACTGCTCCTTCCGCACTTGTGGTTGTGTTTGTGAAGGAAATTTTATTTGTAGTATTGATACCTGCCTTAGTTGCAGTAACAGTAATTCCATCAACAGTTGTAGACGCAGGTGTTGCTGCTGCAGAAGTAACTGACACAACATTAGCTGTGCCTGGTCCATCTGCCTTAAATTTAAAACTTTTATCAATCGTTAATTGCACATTACCAGCTCCAGAAGGGGCACTGCCACTGGCGTTTTTAATCAGATTATCAATGTCTGCCTGTGTATATTCCTTTGCTGCATCTCCTGCTAAAGAAATCGTCAACGTTGTACCATTCCAATTTGCGCTATTAGTAGATGTTTTTGCTCCTGCCGTAATTTCTACAGTATAACCAGCTGGGGCTTTTAATGTGAAATTAGTTGCAGCCGCCAATTCGCCCGCATTCGTACCAACTGTTCCAGAAGCAGTGTTACCATCTGTACCAGCCCCCATAGTACCATCCAGAAGCTTAATCCCATTAAAGTTAGTACTATCAGCAATACGGTTAATCTCATCCTTCAGCGCATCAACCTCATCCTGCAATGCCCTTCTATCAACATCATCCGTATAAGTACCATTCGCAGACTTAGTAGCCAGTTCCTGCATACGGTTCAGCATGGAATGAACTTCCTGCAGCCCGCCTTCAGCTGTCTGTACTAAAGAGATAGCATCCTGGGAGTTATCGCTTGCCGCTGTCAGACCTTTAATCTGTGCTCTCATCTTCTCAGAAATAGCCAGGCCGGCTGCGTCATCGCCTGCGCGGTTGATTCTGTAACCGGATGACAGTTTTTCAAGAGACTTAGATACTGCACTGTTGTTTACGCCCAGCTGTCTGCTGGAGTTTAATGCCATAATGTTGTGTTGAATCCTCATACTAATTACCTCCATGTAATTATAATATTCCGGGAAATCCTTTTCCCTGTTTCATAACATATCCCAATGCCGGACGGGCCCTGTCTGACACTGGACCAAGCTTCCGGAACATCCATTCCTTCCGCTCTGTAATATTTATCGTACGCACCCCCTCTTTTATTTACCAAAAAAGTGCACAAAAATCGAATCCGTTTTTTGTGCACTCTATCTATAAAAAACTCTATTCATAAAGACTCTATCCATAAAGACTCTGTTCAATATAAAATTCTTCCAGGGACAGGCCATGCTCCTTCATATACCTTGCCGCTTCCACCCCCACATAACGGTAATGCCACGGCTCATACTCAATCCCTGTGATATCCACCTTATCTTCCCCATACCTCATGATAAAACCATAATCCTGGGCATTCTCCATGAGCCATTGGCCTTCCGGTGTCTTCTCAAATTCCTTCTCAAGCTTATGGTACTTATTGGTATAAAAATCAACCGCCAGGCCCAGGCAATGTTCCCCTGACCCCGGGATGGATATGGTCTGCCTTGCAAGAATATATGATTCTTCTTTCGTATGACCGCTTCTCACATAAGACTGCACCTTCCGGTTAAACAGTTTTTCCTGTTTGTCCAATGTTCTGTAGCCGGAGCACACGACAGGTGATAACCCCTGCGCTTTCATATCTTCCAGCATCTGCATCAGCGGTTCATAAATCCGCTCGTCCACAGACTGCTCGGTTCCCGGAATGGCTTTTAACTCCGCCGCATAATCCTCAGGCACCGGGTACTCCGCGTTAGTAAGTATCAGGCACCACATATCATCCTGGCTGATGAACAGCTCTTTAGCCCCCTCCATTCCACCGCTATGCTTCGTACCCGCATCTGTCTGCCCGCCTAAATGCATCCGGTCATCTGCACTTCCTCCATCCAAGCCAAAATCACCATCTACCCTATACCCTTTTCCAACACCCAGGCCATCCCCAGCCGCACCTTCCCCATCCACTGCCGAAACCGTCCCTGCTCCCACAGCCTCCGTCACCTTCGCCGCCTCCACCGCCCGCTCCCGTTCCAGCTTCCGGTGTGCCGATATATAAAACAGGGTCAGGATTATCAGGAAGGTATAAATCATCACCCGCCTGTTCCTGACCATCCGCCGGTCCTGTGATTTTCCCTGGGCCATGTCCCCGTATCCTCCTAAACATAACTTCCCTGCTGTCCATTTCCTGCATTATCCGGCAGTATCCCACTACCGTATCCGCCTTAACTGGTCCCCCTGCCTCCGCAGGATATACCGGTACAGCAGGTCCTCCTGCCTGGTAGCCATTTCCATGAACTCGCATCCATAGCCATAATCCCCTTCGGGCCTCTGCACCTGACGGCGCACCTCGCAGGTATACAGCATGGAATCGCCCATGGCCGGTATCACCATATTAAAACGGTCATTGGTCCTGAATTCTTCCCTGCTCCTGAACATCAGGCCGCCCAGGCTGATATCCACCAGCTGTACCTTAAGCCCGTTGACGTCCTTGGAATCGCCTTCCATCTCCATCACATCGTCCCCGCGCATGCAGTTATAGATGATGCCTGTGTCCCTTGTACTGATACGGAAATACTCCCGCCGCTCATCGTTGGTGGCCTCGTTTAAATCAATTATCCTGGCCAGCTTGGGCGATGACAGGTACACCCGGCCAATCAGCACCTTAAAACCAAGCTGGGTATTATAAATCTCCAGCTTTATCAAAAGATTATATGGAATCCCCGGCAGTTCATTGCGGGAGCTACCCACATCGATGAAATTCTTCCCGATGCGGTGCAGGACCCCCATACTGATTAAATCGTTATTCTTTGCTTTTATGACACACGACGAGCCCACATACCCATCCAGCAAATCAACCAATTCCGCCACCCCCTGTATTCATCCTGTTGTCGTCCATCAAGTGACATCCGGCGTAAACACGCCGTCAGCTGTCATTCCTCTCGCGCCCAGAGACCAGATTCCGGCGCAGACGGCCGGCCTGGCTTCCCGCCCCTGAAGTTTTTCCTTCTAAAGCTTTTGCAGCAGCCGCCTTCTCCACGCCCCGTATCTGGGCCGAGGTCTCCATGAGCTTGCAGTAAATCCCCGCAACCACCTCATACAGCTCCACCGGTATATTGCACCCCACATCCAGCATACAGAGCAGGGATGCCGCGCTGTCGTCCTTGAATACAGGAATCCCCTTTTTTTCCGCAATATCTATGATGTGCTCTGCAACCGTCCCATAGCCTGATGCAATCACCACCGGGGACGTGTCTTCATCTGCATTGTATTTTAAAGCCACCGCTTTATTTTTCTTAAATTTTGACATCTACGCCCGTCCTTTTAAATGGCAGGTTTTTAAATACCTCCATCAGGGAACGCACATGGTCCATGCGCTCCACCTCTATGTCAGCCGCCCGGTAACCGTGTTCCTCCATGATTTTCCTGAACTCGGGTACCAGTCCCCCGAATATCCCTGTATAAGATTCAGGACAGTACAGGTGGAACCCCAGTTCCTTTCCCGCCATCATGAACTCTGCCTCCATCTGCCCAATCCCAGGTATGTCAAAGGTAATGAGCACATGGACATGGTCTGTCCCGCCGGAATCCCGGTTTCCCCGTTCCCCGCCCCGTCCCTCGTCCTTGGGGTCTATCCAAAGTTCGGAAAATGCCTTCATCCCCTGGTAATCCACCGGAATCACAAAATGCAGCAGCGGCGTATAATTACAGGGCGAGGACAGAAGGCTGGTGATGATTTTCTCTATCTTATCGCCGTTCAGGCTGTTCATAGGGGTTTCCCTGTCCTGCTTTGTAATGATTTCCGCCAGGGTATCCATGATCCTGGAACGGTTTTCCTGCCGCTCCGGCCCACGGAAGCTTTCTATGTAATCCCGGACCATTTCCCGTAACCGTCCCTTGTCTTCCCGGCTGTTCACATGGATGAGAAGGTTCAGAAGCGCCTCCTGCAGATATGCCTCGTTGTCCTGGTACCTGGACATATTGTAAAGGATATTGGGCAGGACCCTGGCTGTCTGGGGAGAGTAGAGCACGCTCTGTTCCAGTTCCTTTAAGGCCTGCTGCACCTCGGTCTTAAGCTCCTCAAACTCCTGGCCGCTGCGGACATCCCGGACCCGCGCGGCCAACTGTACGAACTTCCCATAGAGCGTCCTGCTGCCGGACAGCTGTTCCGACAGGTATTCCAGGCTGTTGGCCACGGAATCCAGCACGTCCTGCCGGGAAATGCTTCCATTTATTGCCTTTAAAAGCTCCGCTGTCTCCAACCGCAGTTCCGGCTTATCCCCCAGCTGGTTCCTCAGGAAGTCAAACAGTTCCCCCTTAAACAGGGTGGAGGCATATTCCTGGTCCACCAGTTCATCCACAATACGCTCCGGCTCAATTAAAAGCGCGTCAAAAAGCTGCCTTATTTCCTGGGTCACCGTGTTGTTGTTCACCGGCAGGAGACTGATGATTTCCTCCAGCATATATATATTCTTCAGGTAGTTGACCGTTACCGCCGGGTCCTTTAACAGGTTCATCAGGGTAGCGGCCCCGGCCTCCCGCTCCAGCACATTGTGGTTTCCCAGAAGACCGCTGCCCTCGGGATTCTTGGTGATATGCCGGATTTCCTGCATGTCAAAGGGGACCGATGGGTCTTTCATCGCCTTATCCGGCTGTATGATATTCTTGTTGATGACCGGAGAAGTCACCCGTAAGATGTCTGCCATTAGCGAATTCCTTTCCTGATTTCCCCGTCAAGATAATAGAAGGTACAGTTATCCTCCTTTTTGGTGATGCTCATCTTACAATCCCCAATGTTGATGACGCTTCCGGGATAAACCTCCCTTGCCGTAAGCCTTGATTTGCCAACCTCCCGCAGTTTCCTGGACAGTTCGGCGCCCTGCTGCTTCAGTTTCTTTTCCTTCAGCGAATTGATGGGGGCTTCCAGCTTAAGCTTTGCCAGACGGTCACGCTGGATTGGCGTGATGCTGCCCTCCTTGAGCTTTCCGTTAAGATATGATATATCCTTATTAAGCTCGGTGAGTTTCCTGGACAGCAGCAGCATTTCCTTCCCCACTGCCTCCATCTCCTCCATCAGCTGGGGAGTCAGGCCGAGGGTAACCGAGGTCGTGATATGGCTGGGCGCGCCTACGGCCTTTACATTCATACAGTTATAGACCGAGCAGTTCCCGCCGATGAACGCGCCGCGCTTTCCCATCAGGGTCAGGTCATGGCCGCAGGACACCTCTGAGTTGATGATGTACTCTGCCTGTATGTTATTTTTTGCGTAAATGTTGCAGTCTTCCAGGAACTTGGCCGTGATATCCCCGTCCGCCTCCAGGACGCCGCTTTTCATTCCCCGCATTCCTTTGTGCAGCAGGATGTCCCCGCCTGCCTTCAGATAAGCGCCTTCCACGATTCCCATCACCGTGATGTCGCCCTTGGCAATCACCCTGTATCCCTCCAGCACATCCCCGTGAACCACAACGCTGCCTGTAAAATCAATATTTCCCACGCTGTTGTCCACATTGCCGGACACGGAAAATATATTCTCCACATGGAACCGGCCGGAACGGAAGGTCAGGTTGCCCTCACATGCCGTAACCAGCTTATCCCGCTCCGGGGTATATACGATATTCCTTCCCTGGGGGATGGGAGGCATGGTGCCGTTCTTTCCCCGTACAGGTTCGCCGAACACATCCACGCCGTCCTCCGGCTCCGTGGGCATGGTGATATCGCACACCACATCCCCTTTCTGGACATTATGTATCAGGTTCATGCTTTTAAAATCAATGCCGCCATTGCCCTTGGAAGCATACTTTAACTGGGCCTTCCTGGGAAAATAGTCCTTAATCCGTCCATCTTCCCCATTGATTGCAGGCATTCCGTTTGCAATGACGGCCATCTGCAGATACTGCCTTTCATTGACAATGGTTCCTATCTTCTCCTCGTCAACGCCAAAGCATATCCCCTTCTGCTCCAGTGCATCATGTATCATTGCCCTGGACACGTCCTGTCCTTCCCCCTGGGGGCCGTGCACCATCATGGAGACACTCATCCTGTCGTCAGCCACAATCAGCTCCACCCAGGCATCCTGGTCCGTTTCCCCGGCCGGCACATCTTCACCCTGGCCTGAACCATATCCACCCGGTCTTCCATCCCCATATCCGGTCCCGCCATATGAATCCTGGTCATATGCATCCCGGCCGGACATATCCCAGTCGGACGCATCCTGTCCATCTGCCCCGGTCTGCTCCTTTCCCAGAAGCTCCCGTTCCACCTGCTCCCTCCGCCTTACTTCAGCCTCATTCCAGTCCTCAACCGTTTCCACCCGGTGGTCACTATCCTGGTCCCTGCCGTTCTGGTCCCTGCCATTTCTGCTCCCGCTGTCTTGGCTCCTGCCGTCTTGGCTCCTGCCATTTCTGCTCCCGCTGTCTTGGCTCCTGCCATCCTGGCCCCTGCCGTCCCGGGCACCGTCCGCATTTTGGCCTCCTGTCCCTTCATCTTCCCTGTCTGTATCGTCATAGGACTGCCCCTGTGTCCGTGATTCTCCTTCCCGTTCATCCTCTCCCGCATGTTCCGGGATCCCATCCTCCTGATTGTCATCAAGAAATTTAGATAACAAGCTGTAAATCAGACTTTTTTCGTTCATGGGCACCCCCTTTTAGCACAATCTGCTGATGTCGTTACCTTAAGTTATTAATCATCTCTTCCATCTGGTCCGCAGTGCTTACAATCCTGCTGTTAAGCTGGAATGCGCGCTGGGTCTGCATCAGGTTGACCATCTCCGTGGACATATCGGCATTGGACATTTCAAGGGTCCTGGTCATGACCGAGCTTTTCTCCTGGTCCTCATCCAGATCCTCTATGGACATCCACTCCCCGGAAGCCTCACCGGTACGGAACAGGTTGGACCCTGCATGGATAAGGCCCTCCGGGTTCTCGCACACAAACAGGCCAATCCGGTCCGCAATGGAATCCAGGTCCAGTTCCCCTGTGTCATCTCCCCTGCCGTCTTCCGCCGCCTTGTACTCCAGCTCGATTGGCTCGCCGTCCCAGTCCAGCACATAACTGCCGTCGCTGGTGGTCAGGTAATTGCCGTCCTCGGTGGAACTTATCTGGAAGGCGCCGTCCCTTGTGTAAGCCGGCTCCTCCTCGTCCTCGCTGGTCTGGATCGCAAAAAACGCCTTGCCTGACACGGCAAAATCCAGGGCACGTCCGGTCTTGCGGAAAATCCCCTGCTGGAACGTGGTTCCCGGCCCATTGTTCTTCACGCCGTGTCCCACCTGGGCCTCCGGCCTCATATCCATCTGGGTGTACAGCAGGTCATTAAAATCACTGCGCATGGACTTATATCCGTTGGTCCCCACATTTGCCATGTTATTGGCAGTCACATCCAGGTCCTGCTGGAATGCGTTCATGGCTGAGACTGCCGTATAATATGAAATATTCATCTCTTATCCCCCTACAGCTTCCCTATCTCATTGGCTGTCTTCTGGTTCATCTGGTCTATGATGGTAAGGGCCTTGCCACATGACTGGAACGCCCTCTGGACCTCCATGGCCCTGGTCATCTCATTGTTCAGGTTCACCCCTGACTGCTCCAGCTTTCCCTGGTAGACCGTGGGATAGACCTGGGTAAGTGTCACGCCGCCGCCCGCCCCGTAGGTGCCGTTGTCATAAAATGTCAGGTTGTCATAATCATCCGGCTCCACTATCTGTATCTGGTCCAGCTCCCCGTCCTCATTGTCGTAGATGATTCCGTCCGCGCCAACACGGAACCCGCTCTCATCCACGTACACAGGGCCGCCGTCCCCCATTACCTGGCCAACGCCGGGAAGTATCAGGTTCCCCTCCTCATCCCGTTTAAAATGTCCGTTGCGTGTGAGATACTGGCCGTCCGTGCCCTGGATGACGAAAAATCCGTCCCCGTTAATGGCCAGGTCATAGGTCTGCCCTGTATCCACCACCGGAGCCTGGCCATGGGTGGTCATCTCCCTTGTGCCGATGGATATGGTGGAACCCTGGCCCAACCCCTGGGTCTGCCCGTTCATCTGGCGCACCAGCTGTTCATTGAACGTGGTTTTTACCAGGCGTTTGGGCTTATAGCCGCTGGTCTTCACATTGGCGATGTTGTTGGCCGCCATGTCTAATGACCGCTGGTTCATCAGCATGCCTGAGGCAGCTGTATAAAATCCTGAAAACATATCCTTATCCCCTCATATAATCTTCCAAACTGCTTTTCAGTTTCCTGATTGCCTTGGTGTGGATCTGGCATACGCGCGACTGGCCGATGCCCATGACCTCTGCAATCTCTGAATATTTTAATTCTTCATAATAATACAATGTTATGACAAGCCGTTCCTTTTCCCCCAGGCTGTCGATGGCAGCCGTGAGCATTTCCATCATTTCCCTGTAAAAAAGGCTTTCCTCGGGCTTGCCGTCCATGTCCCCTGCCTCCAGCTCCCCTTTTGCAAATATGGCTGTCATGTCCTGCAGCGCTGCTTCAAATGAAAGCACGGATGCGTGGTTCATGTATTTTATATGGTTTTCTACTTTTTCAACGGGCATGTCAAGGTATCCGGCCACATCCTTCACATCCGGCTCCCCCATCTTTTCATGGGACAGGATGGAAAATGCCTCATCCACCTTTTTCTGGAAATTCCTTGCCCTGTGGGGTACCCAGTCCTGGCTGCGTATATAGTCAATCATGGCCCCGCGCACGCGCACGAATGCATATGTCTCAAACCTGGCCCCTTTGCCGGGGTCATAGCGGTCCAGACATTCCATCAGCGCCAGCACCCCCTGGTCCGTCAGATCCTCCTGCTCCAGAAGGCTCCCGGCCATGGTCCGCAGCTGTACGGCGGCGGACCTTACAATGGGGAGATAATGTAGGACCAGTTTATTCCTCAGTTCCTGGCTGCCGTTTTTCCTGTACGCCTCCAGGTCCCTGGTCATTTCCTCATGGTCTGTCTGTTCCATCTGCATAACCTGTTACCTCTGCTGCCATTCCTAACTCAGGGAAATGCTTCCCAATGCCTGTATCTGTATATTGTTGTCTATCTCACTGAAGGATACCACCGCCACATTGGGGTAGAACTGGTCAATCAGCTTTTTAAAGTAAATCCGTACCACCGGGGAGGTGAGTATGATCGGGATATTTACCAGATCCTTAATCTTGTTGATCTCCGCCGTGGCCGATGACACGATGCTCTGGATTGCAGCAGGCTCCAGGGCCAGATAGGAACCGGTGTCCATCTTCTTAACCGAGGACATGATCATGTTCTCTATCTTGTCGTCCAGGCTGATGACCTTCATCTGCCCGGCCTCTGAGAACCTGCGGGAGATGGTGCGCTTTAATGCCTGGCGCACATACTCGGTCAGCATATCCGTGTCCCTGACCTGGCTTCCGTAATCGCTGAGGGTTTCCACGATGGTCTCCATGTCGCGGATGGGAATCCCCTCCCGCAAAAGGTTTGCCAATACCTTCTGCAGCCCGCCCACCGTGATGATGGACGGTATGGTGTCCTCCACAATACTGCTGTTGGTCTTTTTCAGTGTCTCTAAAAGATTGTTTACCTCCTGACGGTTAAGAAGCTCATGGAGATGCTCCTTCACCACCTCGGAAAGGTGGGTTATGACCACGGAGGTGGGGTCAATCAGGGTATATCCTGCCAGCTCGGCCTGTATCTTCCTGTCCTCGCTGATCCATTTGGCGGGAATGTGGAAGGCAGGGTCGATGGTGTCGATTCCCGGCACGTCATCCGCGTCCGTTCCAGGCGGCAGTGCCAGGTAGTGGTCCATCAGGATATCCCCTCTGGCCACCTCCTCCCCCTTTAACAGGATGCTGTACTGGTTGGGGTTAAGCTGCCCGCTGTCCTTAATCCTTACAGAGGGAATGACAAATCCCATGTCCAGGGCCATCTGCTTGCGGAACATGACCACACGGTCAATGAAATTGCCGCCGTTGCTCTCGTCCGCCAGGGGAATCAGGCTGTAGCCGAATTCCATTTCTATCTGTTCTACATTTAATAGTCCATAAACGTTTTCAATGTTTTTGTAATAGGACGCCTCGCTGGTGACTTCTGTTTCCACAAATTCTTCCACGGTCTCCGCCACCAAGCCCTGCTGGCGTTTATACAGATAATATCCCCCGCCTGTCAGGCCCGCGGATATCATCAGTATCTGGGGCACCGGAAATCCGGGAATCAGGCATAGGCAGGCAGCAGCGCCGCCCGCTGTCATCAGCACCCTTGGCTGGGCCAGGAACTGCTTTGTCAAATCCTCGCTCAGGCTGTTCTCCGACGCGGACCGGGTCACGATCATACCCGTTGCCACCGATATGAGCAGGGCCGGGATCTGGGATACCAGTCCGTCCCCAATGGTGGAGGTGGTATAAATCTGCATGATATCCTGTATGCTTCCCTGGCTGTTCATGATACCAACGATGACGCCGCCCACAAAGTTGATGAAGGTAATGATGATGGAGATAATGGCGTCTCCCTTAACAAATTTGGTGGCACCGTCCATGGAACCGAAGAAATCCGCTTCCCTCTGGATTTTGGAACGCCGCTCCTTGGCCTGCTGCTCGTCAATGAGGCCGCTGTTCAGGTCGGCGTCAATGGCCATCTGCTTGCCGGGCATGGCGTCCAGGGTAAACCTTGCAGCAACCTCGGCCACACGCTCCGAACCTTTTGTGATTACAATGAACTGAACCAGCACGATGATTAAGAAAATAATAAAACCAATGACCACATTGCCCCGGATGACAAACTGTCCGAAGGTCTTGACCACCTGCCCCGCATAACCGTTGTCAAAGAGGATTTTCCTGGTGGATGATATGTTAAGCCCCAGCCGGAACAGGGTCGTGACCAGCAGGAGGGAGGGAAATACGGAAAACTCCAGGGTTTCCCTGATATACATGGTCATCACAAGGATCAGCAAAGACAATGTTATGTTCAGTATAAATAAAAAGTCCAGTATGGGTGTGGGCAGGGGAATCAGTATCAGGAAAATGATTCCGATGATTCCCGCTGTTACAAGGATATTAAACCGTTTCAACTTTATTCACCATTTCCAATAATGCTTCTTGTATTTACTATTTCAGTGATACGTACACCGAAGTTGTCGTCAATCACAACCACTTCCCCCCTGGCAATGAGCTGTCCGTTGACAATGATGTCCACAGGCGCATCTGCCTGTTTATCCAGCTCCACCACGGTTCCGTTGTTGAAATTCAGCACATCCTTAAGCCTGCGCCTGGTCTTTCCAATCTCCACCGACACGTTAAGGGGCACATCCATGATAAGCCCCAGGTTGCCGCTGATGGCAGGGCTCCTGTACATGGTATCCTGCCCGGGCTGTGTCCGGGCAGCGGCGGCATTCCCGCCCCACGAAAGTCCCGGGCCTGCCGGGGCTGCGCCGTCCATCATCCGTCCTGCCGCGGGCGTTGCCTGACCGCGTCCGGCTCCCTGGCCCACAATCACGCTTTTCTCCATCTCACGCGCCTGCCTGGCAGCCTCTTCCTCCTCCTGCCTGGCCCTGGCCTGCGCTTCCTGCCTGGCCTGAATCTCCTGCGCCAGGCTGTCTATGGCTGCGGCCGATATGCACTCAATGAATTCCGACTCAACCATATCCTTTATCCGCATGGTATAATTAACAACCATGATCCTGGAATCAGGCTGGTCGCCGATGACAGGGGACAGGTTCTGGCGTCCGTCTGACAGGACCAGCTGGCAGTCCGCAAAATCCATGGTATCGCCCAGATACTGCGCCATGGCCGAAGCCGAGGCGTGGGCCATCTGGTTCATCAGCTCCCCCGCAGCGCTCATGGCCACATCGTCAAACACAAAATCCGGGTCAGGAAGGTCATCCACACCCATGAGTTCATTTAAAAATACCTGCATATCCCTTTGCCGGAGGATCATTACGACATTTCCGGCCACCTGGGAGGTAAGACAGCTTTTCACAAAGATAGCCGGTTCCAGGAGGCTGTATTCCACTTCCTTCACCGTCATCTCATGTATCTGGGGTTCCCCTATGGCTATGTCCGCCTTTAAAATGGATGAAACCGCTTCCCCCGCTGCCTGTGCATGTATCCTTATCAGTTCTTCAAACATCTGTCCGTCCGTCATTGCCTGGATATCCTGGCCTTCCTGTGCCTTCGCCATGGTTTAAGCTCCTTCTATTCCACAATCTCTTTGTTATTTCTTCTGCGGCGTTTCTTCTTAGCTGCCTTTTTCTGGCCGTCCTTTTCTTTTTCCTCTTCCGTCTTCTTATAGCTGGCCGGAAGAAGCTTGAACAGCTTTTCCTCTATGAATTTGGGGTTCTCGCCTTCCTGGATGGCCAATACGCCCTCCATCACCAGCTGCTTGCACAGGAATTCCTCTTCATGCCTGGCCTTCAGCTTGCTGGCCATGGGCAGGAATATGATATTGGCAAGCAGGGAACCGTACAGGGTAGTGATAAGCGCCACGGCCATGCCCTTTGCAAGGGCGTCCACATCCGACATGTTGCCCAGCATGAGGATCAGGCCCACCAGGGTTCCTATCATGCCGAAGGCAGGCGCGTAGCTGGCCGCCTTTTCATAGAAACGGCGGTCCAAGGCGTGCCGCTCATCCAGCTGCTCAAGCTCTGTCTCCATGGCCTTGCGCACCTTCTCCGAATCCACGGAATCCACCACCAGCATCAGGCTGTTGTGCAGGAATGGCTCGTCGATTTCATTGAGCTTATCCTCCAGGGATAACAGCCCCTTCATCCGGGCCTCCGTGGCCAGGCTTACAATCTGGCTTATGGACTGCACCGGATTAAAGGCATAGGGCCTCACAATGATTTTCAGGTGGCTGCCAATCTTCTTGAAGGCCCCTGCGGGAAATGATATCATCATGACCCCAATGGTCCCTCCAATGGTAATCGCCATACTCGGCACATCCACAAACGCCCGGATATTGGTAAAGACCAGTTTCATGGCCTCCTGGTCAAAGGTCATACCAAAACCCACAAGCCCCACCGCTAATATAAAACCTAGAATTGACAAGAAATCCATAACCCTACTTCCTTTTCTCCACTTTTCTCACTCTGCCCGTATGCTCAGCCCTTAATCTGGTCAATCATCCCGCGGAATGCCTCCCGCCGGAACTCCACTACCTTCTTTACCACTTCTTCCTTGGATTCCCTTACAATCAGGTGCTTTCCGTTGGTCAGGAGTATGGTGGTATCAGGATTCTCCATAATTGTTTCAATTAAATCACAGTTCAGCACAAAGGCTTCCCCGTTTAGTTTTTTAAGTATGATCATGATACCGCCCTCCTGTCCTGTCATCAGGCCCTGTCTGATGCCTTATCCGGTTTCTTATCGCCAGGGCCTGATTGAAAATCCATTCCGCCATCTGAACGGCCTAAGGCCATCCATGCAGTTACCTCTTAAGGTTTACCAGCTCTTCCAGGATGGAATCCGATACCGTGATAATTCTTGAGTTGGCCTGGAAACCTCTCTGCGTGACAATCATGTCCGCAAACTCTGTGGAAATATCCACATTGGACATCTCCAGGGACGAGGTCTTCAGGGCGCCCGTGCCGTCCTCACCTGCCTTGCAGGCCTTGGCGTCGCCGGAGTTGCCTGTGGCCTTAAAATAGGAATTGCCCACGCCCTCAAGTCCGTACGGGTTATCAAAGGTTACCAGGTCAATCCGCCCTATCTGGATTTTTCCAAGATTCGGGTGGTTGGCTTCTATGATACCGTTTGCCAGGATGGTCACGCCCGCGTCGGAAAGGGATACGGTACCGCCTGCGCTTCCGTCCGTCAGGGTGAATGCCTTGCTGCCAAGGCCCAAATCCCTGGAATTGGTGGCTGCGGTAATGCTTCCGGCAGCAACCGTTTTATCAGCCGTGGGATTTATTTTAAAATAATCTTCAATGGCAGTGTAGCCGGGGTGTTTCACTTCAATGTACTGTCCAGCTTCCTCACCGCTTGGCGGGGTCCCGGTTTCCTTCAGCCACACACTGTTGGCCGAGGTGCTGTTCTCTGAAATCTGGCCCTCAAATGTCCTGGTTTTCCCATCTTTTTTCACGGTAGCTGTTAACTTCCACGCGTCCGGGCTGGTGCCTGCCTTGACAATTGTATACTCCACATCCCCCGATGCCGTAAACACGGGTTCCGTGCTGGTGCTGGAAGGCTTGATGCCTCCGAAAATCCCGCTGTCCTTATAAGTATCATTAAATATCTGCTCACCAGGCTTAATCCCGAAATTCTCTCCCATCAGTTCCTTTCCAGTAAACCCGCCAGTCTGGGCCGGCTGGGCCGTTATGGTAAAATTGCCTGCCGGATGGGGCGTGCCGTTATTGGCGCGGGAAATGGCACTGTTCATTTTCTCATTAAAATCAGATAAACTTGCAAAGGATGCCTTGTCACTGATCCTCACCACAATGCTGGAGGTATTGAACTCGCTTGGCTGAACCACCACATCCGCGCCGTCCGGAAGGGTTTCATCCAGCTTGAATGAAATGGATACATTGGCGTCCCCTGTGGCGTTCTGGGATGTTATGGTGTATTTAACCCCGTTGATTTCCTGGGTACTGCTGGACTGGGCATTGTTCTTGGACGGGATGCTTAAATGTATCTTATCAGAAGAGGCAGCCTTACCCAACGGGTCCCCCGTCACGCCCAGCACCGTATATCCGTTGGCATCCACCAGGTTGCCGCTCTTGTAATCCAGCTGGAGGTTTCCTGCCCTGGTGTAGAATATATTGCCGTCAGAGTCCATTACCTGGAAAAATCCCTCGCCGGTAATGGCCACATCCATGGGCCTTCCCGTGGACTGTAGGGCTGAACGTTCCATGTTCAGGTCGATTCCTGCCAGCTGCGCGCCGTAACCTACCTGGCTGGCATTGGTACCGCCCCTGTTGTTATCGCCGCTGGTCGCACTCTGGAGCGTCTGGTAATAAACATCCTGGAAACGCGCGCGGCTTGACTTAAAACCATACGTATTAACGTTGGCAATGTTGTTGCCGATGACATCCAGTTTGGTCTGATGGGCCTGCATGCCCGACACTGCTGAAAATAGTGATCTTAACATATTCAATTCTCCTTTTTAAACCGCCTTACCCGTCCGTCATTCGGGGTAAGGATAGCCTCCTAAAGGACCGGCTATATCATAACGGTTCCGTCAATATTCGTGAAGACCGTGCCTTTCAGGCTGTCCTCATTCACAACTGTAACTACTTTATTATTCCTGACATTGACAACGAAGGCCGTGGAACCAAGAAGGATCAGCGGCTCTTTTAGGCCCTTCTCTTCCGCCATGCGGATGCCTTCATTGAGACGGCCGATGTTCTCTGAGGATACATCCACGCCGCGCTCCACCACACGCTCTATGGCATGCTTGGAAAATGACACCTGGCTTTCTTCCTTAATCCTCTGCTCCAGCAGTTCTTTGAATGCGCTGTCATTGCCTTTTGCTTCCTGGGGCCTTTTTTCCGGCGGCCCGCTTGGAGTCCCCGTATAGATGGGGGTATGAAGCATTTTATTATATATCATTGAATCCATTGTTCATCCTCCTGTCCCGGACTGTGTTTGTGCGTTTCTGAGTTTCCTTATCTTCTGTCAAACTGTACGGACTACACCTTGCTGCTTCCATCCCCCTGATTGCCGGAATCCCCATCATCCCCGGGATCCTTGTCATCCTTATCGTCCTCATTGGGAGGGGTGGTGGCTGGCGGTGTCTTGATTTCCATGATTTCGTCCATGTCGTATGCTTCGCCGTCCACATATATCACAAACTTTTCATCCAGAAGGGATACCTTATCCACAAGCCCCTCCGACTTCTTCAGTTCTCCTGATACCGTGAACTTGGCGGCCGACACATACTTCCCCACAAGGGATGTGACATATGTGCTCTTGGCATTGTAGGCCATCTGCTCCATCTGCTGCATGGTGGATATCTGGGCCAGCTGTGTCACATACTGGGTATCGTCCACAGGGTTCATGAAATCCTGGTTCTTAAGCTGGGCAACCATCAGCGTGAGGAAATCCTCCATGCTGACCATCTTGTCATCCGCATCCCCAAACACGGCGTCAATCACATTGCCTGCGCCGGAACTTTCGTCCGTGTCAGGGGTATCGGTCTTACTTTTACTGTCCGTGCCGCCCGGTCCCGCCGTGCTGCCGGACGATGCGGCCCTGGACGTGGTCCCCGGCCCTGTTGTCCCTGATGCACCCAAGGCATAAGGCGAGGTATAATTTGGAACCTGTACTGACATTTCTATCTCCTTTTCCTGTTTTGGACCTTATACATATGCGTACAGCCTGCTCATGCGGCTTTCCGCCATCATACGTTGGGCCTCCATGAGGATATCCTCATCTGAACCTGCATTGTCATCCCCGCCGTAATAGCGGTAATGAGGTTGGGCCTGCTGTCCGCGGTGGTCCTGCATCTGCTGGTCATAGCCTGCAAAATCCATGGTTCCCTGGCTGTCACGGTACACTTCCGCCACTTCCGTGTTCAGCGGCCTCAGCATATCCTTCAGGCTTTCCATCTGGCTGGTAACAAGTTTTTCTGTCTCCGGGTTGGTCACGCCTATGCGCACCGACATCTTCCCATCGGTACCCGCAATGTGTATGACAATATCCCCCAGGCCTTCCGGCTTCAGGTGCACGGTCAGTTCCTTCATCCCGGTCTTGATTCCCTGCTCCAGGCCTGTCTTAAGCTGCTCCAGCACCGGAACCTGCTGTTCCTGTCCCTCTTTCACACTGTTGATGCCAAATCCCGGATTCATACGGTTATGGCTCATACGGTCTGACAGGTCCAGTCCCCTGGCCTCTGCATTCCGTTTCAGTTCCTCAAGGACCTGGTTGGCTGTCCCGGATTCCTCATCCACTGCAGCGGACACTTCCTGCTCCCGGCCCATGGCCTTTAACAGTTCCTGTCTGCCCTGCATGTTGGAAAGGCTGTCCTCACCGGATTCCTGCGGCTGTGCATTGCCCTTAACGGATACTTCCCCGCGGGCTGCCATCCCGGCTGCATCCGCCGCCTTCATGGCATCGGAAAACATTCCGGTCCTGTCCGGTCCCGTCTGTTCCTGCCCTGCTGTCTGCTGCAACGCATTTTCTTTAGCATCGTATGCCGCTGGCCGGATCATATCCTGGCCGGATACCATACCCTGTCCTTCCAGTCCTGTCATGGCTGTCAGCACGGAGCTTATATCCTGTTCCTGATGGACGGTCTGTACAACCGGTCCTGCCTGTACCGAAACCTGCCCGTCCTGCTGTCCTGCTGTCTGTATCCCCACATCCTGTGTATCGGGATCCCCGTATTGCAGGAAGGCCATCATGGCCTGCATGCTCATGGCTGCTTCCAGGTTCAGGCCGTCATCCGGACGGATCTGTGCATCCCCTTCTATTCCGGAATCAGCTGCCGCCGTCTTATCCGCGGGATCTGCTGCCGTGCTGTTTCCATCCTCCAGGTTCCTGTTGGCGCCGGCCGCGGGCTTCCCATCCTGGCCTGCCGTCATCCGGCTGCCATCGGGCCTGCCTGTATCCTGTTTTTCCGTATGCCGTGCCTTTACGCCTGATCCGTGATCCTGTTTCCCGGCAGATGCCCTGGCATCCGCGGTCCTGCTGCCATCCTGCAGGCTCCTGGCAAATACATCCGCAAAATCAGCCGTTGCCGCCTGTCTTCCTGTCCCTGGCAAAGAACCGTATGCCTGGGCTGTTTTATAGCTGCTGTCTGCCCCTATCTGTGTAAATGTTCCTGTATTCATCTTCTCACCTCCTTTCACATATGCCGTCCTGTATAAGTACTGCCCTGCAGTACCGGGCCATGTCTGAAAACCAAACACACCCTAGGAAACACCATTTCTGACAAATGTCCCGGCAACATGTTCCGTGATTATGTCCTGCTGCTCCTTTGCCTCGTCATGGTGATATTCCTCCAATTGATTTTCCTTCAGCTTCTCCAGTTTTTTTACTTCCTTGGAAGCCTCCGTGACAATGTGGCGCTGTTTCTCCACCCTGGCCTGTGCCTGGGACAGCTCCTTTTTTGTATCCTCCAGCTGGAGCCTGACGCCCTCCAGGACAGAAAAGCATCCCTTCAGGATGAACACCGTGGTTCCCTCGTCCTGCCGTCTTTTAATCTCCATCTGTATATTGGCAATCCTGTTTTCCTGCCCTTCTTTTATCTCCTCCAGTTCATCCCTGGCAGCCGTAAGCTTTCCGAGGATCCCTTTCTCTTTTTCCAGGTTCTGCTGCTGGTACACAAGCATCCGTTCCAGCGAAAATACAAACTTTTTCATGATAAGCCCCTTAATCCGTTACCTGAATCATCTGGATGACTGCCTCATCCAGTGAAAAACTTTCATCTGTCTTCTGCTGGAGGAACCCATAGATGCTGTCTATACGCTCCAGGGCCTCATCCAGTTCCGGGTTCGTCCCCTTTTTGTAGGCCCCGATGGAAACCAGGTCGCTGTTGCTCTCATAAACCGCCAAAAGCCTCCGCAGCTTTCCCGCGGCTTCCTTGTGTTCCGGGGTCACGATGTCGTTCATCAGACGGCTGACACTAGACAGGATGTCGATGGCCGGATACCGGTTCTTGGCCGCCACCTTCCTGGACAGCATGATGTGCCCGTCTATGATTCCGCGCACCGTATCGGATATGGGTTCATTGGCATCATCGCCTTCCACCAGCACGGTATAGATTCCGGTAATGGAACCTTCCTCAAAATTGCCGGAACGCTCCAGAAGCTTTGGAAGTTCGGAATAGATGGAGGGCGTATATCCCCTGGCCACAGGCGGTTCCCCTATGCTTAGCCCCACTTCCCTCTGGGCCATGGCAAACCGGGTAAGGGAGTCCATCATCAACAGCACATCCATGCCCTGGTCCTTGAAATACTCCGCAATGGTAGTGGCTGTCATGGTGCACTTGGAGCGCATCATGGCGGACTGGCTGGAGGTTGCAACCACAAGCACGGAACGCTTTAATCCTTCTTCCCCCAAATCCCTGTTAATGAACTCCACGACCTCCCTGCTCCGCTCGCCGACCAGCGCAATGACGTTCACATCCGCCTTCACGTTCTTGGCTATCATGCCCATTAACGTGCTCTTTCCCACGCCGCTGCCAGCGAAGATTCCCATCCTCTGGCCCTTGCCAACGGTCAGAAGGCCGTCAATGGCCTTGACCCCCATCTGTATGATTGTATCAATCCTGGGGCGTTCCATGGGGTTGGAGGGTTTCCCCGTGATGGGATAATAGGAAACGTCATCCACCGGTCCCAGGCCGTCAATGGGCATTCCCATGGCGTCCACGGTCCTGCCTATGAGTTGATTGGAAACCGCAATCCTGAGACGTTCCCCTGTATTGCGGACCGCGCTTCCATAGCCGATTCCCTCCATCTCCTCATAGGGCATCAGCAGTACCCGGTTCTCCCTGAACCCCACCACCTCGGCCCTGACCGGGGTCGTGCCCTCCACCACATCAATGGTACACACATCCCCCAGCCTGCAGGCCGGTCCCATGGATTCCACCGTGGTTCCCACGATTTTGTCTATCTTGCCCAGGTAGGTATATAAATCCGCATTCTGTATCTCCTGCTGTATTTCCTGCTCTATCTGCCCTAATTCCATATGGTTACCGCCTTATTGCCTGCTCTCCAGAGCCAGCAGATGTTTTTTCAGGTTATCCAGCTGGACATCCAGGGATGCATCCACAATCCCTTCCTCTGTCTCCACCTGTACAAAGCCCAGGGGCCGTTCCTCCGCCTTGATCCTTATGGTGCCCCCGCTTCCGGAATTCTTATCCCTCAGCGGTTCCAGCCGTTTCTCCAGTGTCTCTATCAGCTTCACGGCCTGGGCCGGCATATGGAGGGTGATATTCTCCTTATCCCGCTCTGACAGGACCGCCTTTTCAATCATATCTGCCAGCTCCGTCTCGTCGCACTCCACTTTCTTCCTGAGGATTTTCTCTGCCATCATGAAGGACAGGTCCGCAATCCTGCTGCCCAGCCTCTGTTCAAATCCGCTGAACTCAGCACCGACCTTTTCTACGGATAAACGGATGCCGTCAATATCCTGCCCGATGTCGTCCAGGGCCTGCCTGAGTCCCTGCCCATAGCCCTCCTGCCTGGCCTGTTCCCGGATCCGTCCGGCTTCATCCCTGGCCGTGTTGACTATATTATCCCTCTGCGCATAGGCCTCCTCCAGTATCCTGGCCGCTGCCTGTTCCGCCTGGTTCCTGGCGTGCTCCAGTATCTTGCGCTTTTCCTCCGATATAAGGGCGTACCGTCTGCCGCCCTGGTCCTGTTCCGGGTCCGGCGGCTCACTGACGCCGGATTCCTGCCCTGTCTGCGCCCCGGCTTCCTGGACGGGCTGGTACAGCCTTACCATGTGGCTTCCCGCAACAGTCTGGGCGGGTTTTAATATCCTAGACAATTATCTCATCCTTTCCATCCTTGGAAATTACAATCTCGCCTTCCTCTTCCAGCCGTCTTATGACAGCCACGATCCTCTGCTGTGCTTCCTCCACATCGCTCATGCGGATGTTATGCAGGTATTCCATATCGCTCTGTATGGATTCCCTCATCCTGCCGGACATATTGGCAAAGATGGTATTGGTCACATCCTTGTTGGCCACCTTGAGGGCTACCGACAGGTCCTTTGTATCGATTTCCCGCAGGAAACGCTGTACGGACAATGGATCCAGATAGGCAATGTCCTCAAATACAAACATCAGCTTGCGCACATCCTCCGCCAGCTGCGGATTCTTCATATTCAGTTCGTCAAATATATCCCGCTCCGTGCTGCGGTCCACATGGTTCATCACATCAGCCACATAGGTCAGGCCGCCCACCTCCATGGTTTCCTCAGAGGAGGAGGCGCCGATTTTCTTCTCCAGCACTTCCTCTGCAATCTTGATTGCCATGGGAAGGGCGCGGTCCATGTTGGCAATCCGTTCCACCACATCCACCCGTGTGTCCTGGGACAGGTTTGCGATTATCTTGGACGCCTGTTCCGGGGTTGCATAGGATAGGATTAGGGCCAGGGTCTGGGGATGTTCATTCTGGATGGCTGCCATCAACGTCTTATAATCCACTTTACGGATAAAACTGAAGGCTTTTGTCTTCAGTGCCTTGCTGACCCGGTCCATCAGGTTCTTGGCCTGCTGCTGGCCAAATGCCTTTTCCAGCACCTCCTTGGCGTAATCCTTTCCGCCTTCTGTTATTACCTTCTCTGTCACACAGCAATTATAGAAATCCTGGGCAATGTCTTCCAGCTCATCTTCCGTGAGCCTTGGCAGCCTTGTAATCTCCATGGAGAGCTGCTCCACCTCATTTTCTGTCAAATACCGGAACACCTCGGATGCCCGTTCGCTTCCCAGTATGGATATGACAGCAGCAGCCTTTTGGGCTGGTCTTCTCTCTTCTGCAGGCATCTTACTTCTTATCCTCCTTCAGCCATGAACTGATCATGGATGCAATAATCTCAGGATTCATCTGGGCAAAGGAACGTACCTGGTCCACAGGGTCGGAAGAATCCGGCTGGATCCTGCCCAGGCTGTTCTGTACCGCATCCTCCGCTGCCCGCTGTTCAACAGACTCCGGCTCCTGGGTATCCCCGTCTTCAAATGGCGCAAACAGCATCTGGTCTTCTTTTAAATGCTTTTTCTTCCTGCTGCGCATGAGAAGCAGGAGGAGTAACAGGAATATAAGGATGCCCACGCCGGCCGCAGCCGCTATGAGCCGGTAATCCAGTCCTGTCTGGGCCGGCGCCTGTACGGGCAATGCCGGCTTGTCGTTCTTGACTGTTTCCTTTGGGATCTCACGGAAACTGGACACCACGATATCCTCCGGCGCGATATTGGCGGCCTTGGACGCCGCGTCTATCAGCTGCTGCTTCTTGGAATCAGTCAGGTTGTCATCATTGACCGTGATTGCCACGGTGGCCTTCTGCAGCTTTACGTTATCTTTTTCTATCTGTTTCTTGATGTAGCTTACAAGGTAATCCACATCCCTGTAGTAATCTCCTGTGCCGCCTGCACCGCCGCCGGTTCCCGCGGTTCCGTAGGCAGGTATGTCCGTATTATTCTCCTCGCCGGCAATCCCGCCTGCGCCGGTAGCCCCGCCGTTCAGGCTCCTGCCTTCCTTATACTGCTCCACCACGCCCTGTCCGTTGTCCTGCGGCTCATAATGCAGGTCTTCGGTAATCATCCTGTCATAGTCAATGACAACGGTTGCCGAAACCCTCAGCTTATCCGGGGAATATGCCAGTGTAAGGACATTCTTAATCTTATTCTCCAGCCGTTCCTCCACCTTGGCCTCAAAATCCAGGCGGTTCAGGCCGTATGAGGTGGTGCCGATATCATCCGCAACCATTTCCTGCATGGTTTCCGCGTTGACCACCGTCACATTTTCAGGCAGAAGCCTGGGTACGCTGTCCGCCACCAGGTTCTTGATGGCTGACACCTTCTCAGGCGAAAGCTCATAGGAGGGCATCAGGGTCAGGGAAATGGAGCCTGTACTGTTGGAGTCCCCCTCATCCCACACATAATTGCTTTCATCCGGCACATTAAGGGTGACGATGGCATTCTTAACCCCGGTCATATCCTTAAGGGTACGTTCAATCCTGTCCTGAAGGTTCATGAGAAGGTACTGGCGCTTCTCGAATTCCGTGGTGGTAAAGCCCATATTATCTGAAAAAATGTCAAAAGGAAGTGCCGTTTTCGGATATCCCAATTCGGACATATCAAGCATGATGTCGCCCAACTGGTCTTCCGGAACCGTCACTTCTCCTTCGCTGTTTCTCCTGGCCTCAACCCCTCTTGCGTTGAGTACCGTCAGAACCTCGTTATTCTCTTCTTTGGATATTCCCGGGAACAGCGCTACATAATTCCCGCTCTTTTTCGTGTTCAGCAGCACGCTGGCTGCAAGTGCTATAACCACGGCTGCCGTTATTCCCGCAGCCACCGCCTTCTTCTTACCCGTATCAAGTACACGGCCGATGCCGCCTTTCTCTCCTGATACCGATTTCAACTTTTCCTTAATCCCCATGACCCACCGATAATATCTTTCGTTTTAATATCAAACCTGCATACCCATAATCTGATTATATGCATTCACTGCCTTGGATGCTAACTGAGTAGTGAACTCAACCGCAGCAGCACTCTTCTCAGCCTGTATCAGTGCCGTATGAAGATTATCCACCTGGCCGGATGCCAGTTTTATATCCATCTCCTGGGTTTCCCTCATGGCCTGATCTGCTTCTTTTACAGCGGTCCTCAGCATTTCCTTAAAGGGTACCGGACCTGCCTGCCCTTTGGCAGGGCTGCTTTTCTGGCTGTCGGAAGGTACAATCCCATCCATTCTTGCAATCGGAACTATAAACATAAAATCCCCCTGTAATCCCCTAATATTTACACTTTTCGTCATTAATTCAAGTATAGCCGTCTTCGGTCACTCCGTCAACAAAAATAAACGTTTTTGTAACCATTTTGTAATTTTATGATATCCCCTCCCGGCATTATGATAACTGTGTCCACAAAAATAGCAGGAAGGAGTGTAACCTGCTTCTCCTTCCTGCCATGCCCCTGGCATTTCTGCCGGTAACCGATTCATTCCTGCCTGATCCCGACGCAGCGTCTGCTAGTCCTTCCATACCCCTGCTGAATCCAGATACCTGCCTTCCACGGTTGTATTCCTTACCATGGTTCCGTTGTCCGGGCTCATATAATGCCATGTGCCGTTATCCAGAAGCCACCCTGTATGCATGGAGCCATCCTGGTCGAAGAAGTACCAGGTCCCTCCTGCGTCCAGCCATCCCGTGTGCATGGCGCCGTCCGGTTCCAGGTAATACCACTTCCGGCTGTCCTGAAGCCATCCCGTCTGCATGACCCCATTGATATCCAGGTAATAATACCTTCCGTTATTAAGCTGCCAGCCTGTCAGCATATAACCGCTGAAGTCAAACAGGTACCAGTTCCCGTCAATCGCCTGCCATGTACCTGTGGGATAGGTGCCGTCCGTGTTCCTGTACCACCAGCCCTCCTCATCCTTGACCCAACCAATCTGGGCAGGTGTCAGCTGCTGCTTATCCTCCTGTGGCCCGGTCACCCCGCCGTTTAAGGTACACACCTCATCCGCGTCAATATCCAGTTCATCGGAATACACCCAGTCGCTTCCGGTTATATAGGCCAGTTCCTCCGAATCCTTGGGTATGGCCCTGACACGGAACTGGTATGTGCCGGCCAGGGTCATCACCGGATAAAAGTCATAGGTGGTCGCAATCACCTTGGGAACGCCCTGTACCATCTGGCCGTCCCTGTAAAGCTTCAATTCATAAGCACCCGCATAGGGCACAGGCGCCCAGGTGGCCTTGCCCGGAGGATACCCCATCCACTCCACGCTCTCAGGTATCTCAAGGGTTCCTGATGCCGGGGTCAGCTTAACGGTCAGCAGAAGCGTCTCGTCATTATTGGTCCGTTTGACAGAGGCATAGGTGGCCCCGTCAATCTGGAACTTGCTGGGCCCTGTCACACGGTTAAAGTAATAACCGCTTCTTGCATGTATCTCAATCTGAACCTTGGGTTCATCCCCGGGTTCCCAGTATTCCTTGTTCTTAGTGACCCATTTATAGGCGCCCGTGGTGTACAGATTGCTGTCCGTGGCGGCATATACAGTGGCCTCATTCAGTTCATAATCCGCTTGGACATCGGAGCGCACCCGGATGGATACGCTGGTAATGGGCGTCCTTGTCTCCGTCTTGACCGCTGCCAGCGAAGGCATGGGACATGCTGCCATGGCCATCAGGCACACGGATACAGCCGCTGCCTTTTTCCATAAATTCATAGTGATTCTCCTCCTGTTAAGGTATCCAGATTCCGTCCTGGTTAATATAATACTGGTCCACCACCTGGTCCTTCACCATCTGCCCGGTCCTGGGGTCCAGATAATACCAGTTCCCTTGGGACAGAAGCCAGCCCGTCGCCATGCTTCCATCGGGATTCAGATAATACCACTGGTCCCCCTGCTGCAGCCACTGCCCGGTCAGCTTGCCCTGCTCCGGATCCAGGTAGTACCATATCCTGTTATACTGAAACCATCCTGTGACCATATCACCGTTGGTCGTCAGATAATATTCCCTGTCATTCTTCCACTGCCAGCCCGTAAGCATATAGCCGTTCATGTCAAAAAGGTACCATTTGTCCCCTATGGCTTTCCAGCTGCCCACCGGATAGGAGCCGTCCTCATTCCTGTACCACCAGCCGTTGCCGTCCATAGCCCACCCCGGTGCCTGGGCCATGGGTCCGGTCCCGTCCTTGGTGCTGACGCCCTTGGTACCGGTGGAGGCCGCCCGCTTGTCAGCCGCCCTGGCATCCTTTTTCGTAATCTCCTGATTATCGGATTCCGCCCAGTCCCCTGCCTTCAGGTAGCCTGACTCGGATTCTGATTTGGCAACCGCCCTGACCTTGAAGTAGTAGTCCCCGTCCTCTGTCATATAGGGGAAAAAGTCATAACTCACCGAGTTGGTCCTGGGCACATGATAAACCATGCTCTCATCACAGAACAGCTTTACCTCATAGGAGCTGGCCCCTTCTACCTTTGCCCACCTGGCTTTGCCCAGAGGCTTCTCCTCCCAGTAGGCATCCTCCACACGGTCCAGGGTACCCTTTACCCCCTTCAGCTTAACCGTTATGGTCAGGCTGCGCTTGGCATCGCTTTTCTTGCACGTGACATAATCCGCGCCGCGTATATGGGCGCTGGATGAACTGATGCTTCCGAAATAGTATCCTTCATCCGCAGCCAGCTCTATGGAAGCCTTGGGTATGTCCCCTGCCTTCCATTGGGACTTCCCATTGATGAAATCGCAGGAAACCACATGGTACTTCGTGCTGTCCGCGGCAGCGGACACACTGCCGCCGTCCCCGTTGGCAGTAACAGAGGAAGTTACCGTCACTGTTACGGACTTGATGGCCTCGTCCGCATATGCCGCCGTGGCCATGGCCAGCCATGTCCCTAATATGATTCCTGCCCCAACGGCAGTTTTCAGCCATCCGGCTGTACGCTTCTTGTCTGATATCACTGTCATTCACCCCATCTGTCAGTATTGTATGTTCACTGCCACGGCCTGCGGATGGACACGATGGTCCGGTAAGCCGGGTCATTGCCCACCTTGATTCCTTCTTTCCTGGAACTGGCATGGACAATCTGTCCATTGCCTATATACATGGCCACGTGGCCGGAATAGCAGACCAGGTCCCCGGGTTCCATGTCTTCATAGGGAATCTCCTTGCCAAACCAGGCCTGCTCCGCGGATGTCCTTGGGATATCCACCCCAAAATGGCGGTAAACCGACTGGGTGAATCCGGAGCAGTCCGCGCCCGAGGTCAGGCTTGTGCCTCCCCATACGTAGGGGTTGCCCACAAACTGCAGGCCGTAATCCGCTATGCTGCGTCCAAAGGCAGTGCCTCCGGCGCTTTTAAGCGGCTGGCGGATGCCTGGCTCCGTTCCCTGGCTGGACATTGGTTCCTGGCCGGCCGTGTGTGTCTGCCCAGCACCAACACCATAGTCCGTCTGCACCCCGGCAGCCCGTCCACCCGCCTCCGCTTCGGACCGGATTCCTGCCTCTTCCCTTAGTCCTGCCTCTTCCCTTAGTCTTGCTTCTTCCCTTTTCCTGGCCTCTTCCTTTTTCCTGGCTTCCTCTGCCCGCAGGCGGCGGATTTCCTCATTCTTCTTCCTTACCTGGTCAGCTGACTTTGCAGCGCGTTCCCTGGCGGCAGCCAGCTGGATGCCAAAATCCGCTGTCTCCTGTTCCTTTGTGCGGATCAGCATGCGGATATCTGCCTGCTGGACCTCATATTCCTGTTCCATGGCTTCCATCTGAGACCGCTTTTCCTCCAGCCCACGCTTCCTCATAAGTACTTCTGCCTTAACCTTCTCATACTGGACCAGCTGGTTCTGGTCATAGCGGTAAAGCTGGTCAAAATATTCCGTCTGGTCCACCACATCCCCAATGTTCCTTGCCTTTAACAGAATATCCAGGTATGTGATATCGCCCTCCTCATAGAGGAAACGGATTCTCTTCTTCAGCATCCCATACCGGCGTTCCTGTTCCTTCTTAGCCGCCTCATACTCCTGGTCCGCTGTCCCTATCTGCTGGTCCAGTTCCTTCATATCGGACTTAAGGAGATTGCTTAGGGTGAGAAGCCTGGTCAGTTCATCGCCCAGTTCCCTGGCCTGGCGCCCTGCATCACCCTGCTTCTGTTCCAGCGCATCCGCCTCTTCCCGGGCCTTCTGCCCCTCTGCCTGGGCTGCTTCCCTTTCCTGCTCCGCTTTTGCCACAGGTGATGCCCAGGCCTGTCCCACAGGCGCGGATGCCCACAGCATAAGCGCTGCCCATAGGAGGAACGCCCTTCTCCTGACCCAGTGTCTCTTTGCTTTCATCTCAATCTTATGTATACCCCTTGGCCCATTAATTACATTCTCAGATACCGATACTGCCAGTATAACACAAACGTAACCAGGAAAAAAGCCCCAAAACAGCAGACAGAAAAATCCCGGCACAGGTCAGACACATATTATCCTGCACCGGGAATCCCCCTGCCTATCATGATTATATAAGCCTTCAGCCTTCCATCTGGCGTCCCAGAAACCCGGCTGCCGTCAATGCCAGCTTTGTTTCCATATCGCCAAACTTGGCCCTTGGCTCCCTGCTCATCAGCGCTACCGCACCGATTGCGTCCCCCTCGCAGATGATTGGAGCCACCACCTGGGCGGATACGCCCTCCAGGTCCTCATCCACCAGCTGGATGAATGCCTTGTCATCCCTGCCAGCCATCACCGTGTTGCGCTCATTAATGGCCTGTTCCAGCTGGCGGCTGATGTTGCGCTGCAGCAGGTCCTTTTTGGCACCCCCGGCAACCGCAATGACCTGGTCCCTGTCCGTAATGCAGACAAGAAGCCCGGTTGACTGGGCCATGGCTTCCGCATACTGGACCGCGAATGTGGTCAGTTCCATCATGGGTGAATATTTTTTGAGAATGATTTCTCCTTCCCTGTCCGTAAATATTTCCAGTGGTGTACCTTCTCTGAGTCTCAGGGTACGGCGGATTTCCTTCGGGATTACCACACGTCCAAGATCGTCAATTCTTCTTACTATTCCTGTAGCTTTCATAAACAAAATTCCTCCATTTTACTTTCTGACATTTATCTTCTTTGTTGCCCGTAAATGTAGTATCTGTAAAAGAGAGGAATTTATACTTAAAGTAACCTTCAAAGTCATTATGAGGTTTTTATATTTGATTTAAACACATTCCGGCAGGGTTTTCCTAAAATCTCCCCTGTCCGTCACCACTTCATATCCAATGGAAGCCATGCGCTGTTTTAATTCTTTAATATTGGCCGCCGCCTCCACGCCTGTGCTGATCTTATTATCATAGAGCATATACTTTTTGCGCACATCAAGGGGCGACAGGTTGGGCATGACCACATTGGCCCCGGCCATCACGCCCTGTTCCCGGCCGTCCGGCTCAATGGTGCCAAGGGCCGTTGTTGCCGGCAGGAGCACACCTGGAAGCATAAGACGCACAATGGCCAGAAGCAGGAGCGTCTGGCGCAGTGTACCGGCCGGACGGTCCCCGAATGGCGTGTCATGGTGCGGGATGAAGGGGCCGATTCCCACCATCTCAGGCTGAAGCCCGTACATATATTCCAAATCCTCTGCAATGTGCCCGGTTGTCTGGTAAGGCGCGCCCACCATGATTCCGCAGCCTGTCTGATAGCCTATTTTCTTAAGGTTTTCCAGACATTCCTTCCTGTGTGCAGAGGACATCTGCGGCGGGTGGAGGCTGGCATAGTGGCATGGGTTTGCTGTCTCATGGCGCAGCAGGTAACGGTCCGCACCGGCGTCAAACCACATTTTATAAGTATCATAATCCTTTTCCCCAACAGACAGGGTGATTGCACAGTCCGGGTACCCGCCCCTGATGCGCTCCACCAGGTAAGCAATCTTGTCGTCGGTAAACCACGGGTCCTCCCCGCCCTGAAGCACGAATGTCCTGAAGCCCAGGCCATATCCGGTATGACAGCAGTCCATCACCTGTTCCGGCGTCAGCCTGTACCGGGACGCTTTCTGGTTGCTCCTGCGGATGCCGCAGTAATAGCAGTCGTTTTTACAATAATTGGTAAATTCCATCAGGCCCCTGACGAAAATCCTGTTTCCGTAACTGGCCAGCGCCTGTTTCCTGGCTTTTTCATAAAGATATCCATCCTGTTCCGGCCTTATATTCTCCAGCAGATAACAGAATTCCTCCCTGGACAGGATATGGTCCACAGCCAGACGGTCCACAAGGTTTTCTATGCCTTTTGCGCCATCTATCATTCCCGCACCATCCATACGTTTTGTGCCTTCCATACGTTTTGTGCCTTCCATCACGCACCTCTTTCCATCACTTCTTTTAATCCCACCGGCAGGACACACGTATAGGTGCGGTCTTTATGCTTCAGCGGATACAGCTTTACCTCCACGCCAAACGCCTCGTCCAGATGTTCCTCGCTCAGCACCTTGCCGGTTGGCCCGAATATGGTCTCCCCCTGTCTGGTAAGAAGAAGGGCTTTCTGGGAAATGGACAGGGCGTGTTCCGGATAATGGGTATTCACAATAGCTGAAATCCCTTTTTCCCTGCACAACCGTTCAATGGTTTCCAGCACAATCAGCTGGTTCCTGAAATCCAGGTTGGACTCCGGTTCATCCAGTATCAGGATGGAGGGTCCTCCGGCCAGCGCCCTGGCAATGAGCACCATCTGAAGTTCCCCTCCGCTGATACGGCTGCAGAGCTTACCTTTAAGATATCCGATTCCAATCTCCTCCATACAGGCCAGGGCGATTTCCCGGTCCGCCTTTTTTGGCTGGCCAAAGGTGCCCAGATGCGCGTTCCGACCCAGAAGGACCATATCCTCCGCATGATAGGCAAATGCAGACGCCTTGGCCTGGGGTACGTATCCGATTTTCTGCCACAGCTGGTGATAAGGTATTTCCTTTATGTTAATCCCGTCAATATACGTGCCCCCTGTCTTCCATTCCAGAAGGCCCAGCATACATTTAAGCAGGGTTGTCTTGCCTGCGCCGTTGGCGCCCAGTACGGACAGAACCTCCGGCTTATCCATTGTGAAATTCACATGACTGAAAATACATCCGCCCCGGGGATATCCAAATCCCCCGTCTTTTACCTCAAACCTCATAACCGGATACCTCCTGTCTTTCTGAGGAGCAATATAAAGCATGGCGCTCCTATAAGGGATGTTAATATGGAAACCGGTATCTCCGATGCGGTGACTGACCGTGCAGCCGTATCGATGATAAGCATGAACACCGCGCCGAAGGCCATGCTGGCGGGCATCACGGAGCTGTTGTCATTGCCGAATATCATGCGCACCATATGGGGGATGAGCAGCCCCACCCATCCAATCTGGCCGCACATGGACACCACTGCCGCCGTGACCATGGCTGACCCCACAATCACAAGCCCCCGGATCCTCCTGACCGGGATTCCTAAGGACCTGGCTTCATCCTCCGGCAGGGACATGGAATTAAGCTTCCATCTTAACAGGAACAAAAGGATGCTTCCTATTATGATGAACGGCGCCCCCATGACCAGGGTGGCCCTTGTAGTGCTTGCCATGCTTCCCATGAGCCAGTAGGATATGGCGGGAAGCACGTCCTGGGGGTCGGCAGCGTATTTCACCAGGGATACAAGGGCTGAGAACAGGGAACTGACCACCATGCCTGCCAGTATGACCATAAGGGGCGGCATGGTGCCTTTTACCCGGCCCACGCCCCAGGCCATCAGCACTGCCACAATCCCAAGTATCATGGCCAGCAGCTGGATTCCGAATGCAGGCAGTCCCAGAAGGATCCCAAGCACCGCGCCAAAGGATGCGCCATTGGCAGCTCCCAGGGTATCCGGCGTGGCCAGGGGATTGGCAAATAGCCCCTGGAACGCCGCGCCTGCCGCCGCAAGCCCGGCGCCTGACAAAAGCGCCAGCAGCACCCTTGGCAGCCGGATATTGGATATGACGGTCCTGACCTGTCCCGACACCTCCTCCCCGGGAAATGCCCCGGGCATCAGTACCGCTGCCAGCTCCCTGGGTGATATGGTAAAACGGCCGATGGCCATGGCTGCGGCTGCGGCCGCTAAGATTACGGCCAGTGAACCAACGGTCCAGTACCGGTTCCACCTGTGTCTGCATTCATTCATGTTCCTGTCCCACCCCTGCTTTTATTTCTTAAATCCGGCCGCAGCATCACGGCCCGGATGGTACATCCTCTGTACCTGCCCGTCATTCAACTCCACCCCGTACATATCCTTATAGTAATCCTTAACCTCCTTGTTGATGTCCACATCCGCAAACAGATCGGGATATACCTGTTTTGCCATCCACAAAAGCGTCAATGGCGTATCCGTGCTGGGCGTATAGCTTCTGTATGTGCCCAGGGGAAGTTTGAATACATTTTTATCCTGGACCGCCTTTACCGGACTCCAGTCATCCTGGCCAATTGCATTTTCATACAGATCCTCTGGCTGGGCCGGGGTAAAATTGGTGATGAAAATGACATCCGGGTTCCACTCATATACCTGTTCCATGTTGATGACCGCATTGGAGTTTTCCGCTGCCACGCCTTCCGCAGCATTACGGCCGCCCACGGCATCGCACCAGAACTGTCCAAAGAACTTCTTACCTGAGGTTACCATGGTGGTATCGCTGTAGTTGAACAGGAACAGGATATTTTTACGCTCCCCGTCCTTAAGGCCGGACACCCTGCTCTGGATATCTTCATAAACCTTGTGGCTGTACTGGGACACACGTTCCGCCGTGTCCTCTTTTTCCGGGAATATCTCACTTAACAGGTTAATCCACTGGTCATATGTCTCAATGCTGTCATAGTCCCACTTGTTAACAGATATGCCCACTGCCGCAAAGCCTGCCGAACGCAGCGCCTCCCCTAGCTCCTTGCTGCCCGCGCTGTAGATGACCACGTCCGGTTCCAGCTTCATCAGTTCTTCCATATTGATATCGCTGCCGTTCATGAAGTCCGTGCTGGCGTTCAGGATATCCGGGAACAGCTCCCCTAAAAGACCTGTCTGGGCAGCGCTCATGCTGGCCGGATTCATGCCCACCACCTTCTCACCTGACCCCAGAAGTACGGTTATGATGGATGGGATTGGGAAAATGTCAGTGACCACCACCCGGTTCACTTGCCTTGGGATCTCCACCTGGTTTCCCGCATGGTCTGTGATGATTTTCGTGCCGGACGTGCCTTCTGGCGCTGACTGGTCTTTTCCCTTGTTCTGGCCGGAAGCGGCGCCCTCTGCCTGGTCCTGACCTGTTCCCTGGCCCTGGTCCTGACCTGTTCCCTGGCCCTGGCCCTGTCCGGTCCCCTCTGCCTGATTCCCTCCCGTTCCCTGGGCCTGATTCCGCCCGGCGCCCTCTTCCTGCCCGGCGCCTTCAGCCTGCCCCGGTGCGCTGCTTTCTGTCTGCCCCTGCACCGGATTTCCCGCTGCCTGCTGCCCTGACTGGCACCCTGCAAGGCCTGCGGCCCCAAGGCATATACTTAAAACTACTGCTGCTAACTTTTTCATAATATCCTCTCCTCTTATCCTGTTCCCTGCTGATGCCGGGAACCATCCTTACTTAAAGGCCCCGCCTATGAACCGCATATAAACGGCCTCATGGCGCTGTGATACATCCTCCCGGAACACGCCTCATGCGGGAAATCCACGAATATCCTCTGTCCATCCCCCGGACAGACCTGACGGTAAAGGGGGTCTGCAATCACAACCGTGCTTCTCCCGATACGGCTGATTGCCTCATCCTCATCCCACACAAGCATATCCCCCTCCTCTGCCATGCATCCACTGCCTTTTGTGGGGCAAAGTACCGTTACATCCTGCGCTCCCAGATCCTCCCTGAGACTGCACCGCAGGGAACCTGCAATTACCTGCTCGCCCACAATCAGCACCCGCTCCCTTGAGAGATCATCCGGCAGGCCGGGAATGCCGGGATTGGCATGAAACAGGACGGTTTTGCTATCCGCATCTTCCCTGTCTGCGGCTTTCTCGTCTACGGCTCCCCCAACTGCGGCTTCCCCATCTGCGGTTTCCACAACTGCGGCTTCCACAACTGCGGTTTCCACAACTGCGGTTTCCCCGCCAAACAGGGTCTGGTCCTTCCGGGTCACTGCCCCCAGCCGCAACAGGCTGGCCAGGCGCAGCGCCGTCCTTCTCCCTATGGGGGCGCCTATCACATAAGGGGTTCCATATTTTCTTTCCAATTCCATGGCAGCGGACAGGCCCACGGCTGAAACTACCAGGTTCACGTCCGCCAATCCGGCCAGGCACATGTCATCCAGGCTGCTTTCCATTGCCCAGCAGCCCACTGTCTCCATGCCATGGCGGGACAGGAACTTCCTGATTCCTGAAACATTTCCCGTCAGGGAGAAATCCAACGGTGTGGCCCCCAGTATGTTGACCCTCAAAAGGATGCTGCCAAAACCGGGATTTTCCCAATCCCTTTTGCCCGTCAGCCCTTTTTCCGCCGCCATTTTCCCCAGTTCATCCGCGGGCGGACAAAACCGTTCCGCAATCCGGCGCAGCGCCTCTCCCGCTCCCTGGACGTAGGAATGCATTCCATTGGTGGCAATCCCAAAAGTGGGGATTCCTGTTTCCTTCTCAATCATTCTTGCAAGTCCCTTAAAGTCGGTTCCCATCATCATGGGGATGGGCGTCCCTCCCAGGCAGATGAATCTGGGATGAAGGTTCCTGGCTGCATCCACAATGTCGCGCACCAGCTTATCATCATCCCCCATGACAGCTTCCAGCTCGGATAATGCGGATATGTAAACCATGCTGTCCATGGAATACCACCTTGGCTCATCATGGGTGGTATATGTGGAATTGCAGCCGGACGCATCATGCATCACAGTCATACCCCCCAGTTCATAGAGGGCTGAGCAAACTCCTGATATATCTGCCGCGTAAACCGGCAGGATACGGTTTGTCCGTTTCAACAGAAGCACCCCCATCCTTTTACCTGAATCAGTTTCTCCGTGTCCTTTTCTTCCATGGCAGCTTCCTGCATCAGACCGGCAAGCTCCAGGATTCCCCCGCAGCCATACAGACCTCCGTCCTCCACCATGTTGACAAAATGGGGCGTTCCTGTAAAGTAAGCCGCCTTCTGCCCGATTGCCAGCACCCTGCCCCCGGATTCCTCATACATGCTGCGCGGCAGGACCGCCATCTTATGATAGACCGTGGGACAGACACGGATGTGGGGGCAGCGCTCTTTCAGATAGGCAATGGTGTCTTCCTCCTCCGGCGATATGGTATCGGCGTAAATCCTTTCCACCCGGAATCCGTACCGTGTCAGGAACCGCGCCATGCCAAAGGGCCGTGAAGATGCGGTATAGTCAATGACCACCGACCATCCCTCTAACCGATGGGCCAGCCTGATTAAAGCTTCTTCCGCCTTCCTGCGTAATTCCCAAAGTTCCAGGCTTCTCCACACAACATCCCAGTCCAGTTCCAGAAGGTCGGACAGGCATTTCCAATGCTCACCGATTTCATCCCAGTCATAGCTGACCGGAAGGTAGACCCATTCCTGCCCCAGACGCTCCTTTAACTCCCTGGCAGCCGGACGTCCCAGGGGATGGGTGACTATGTTAAGGCGGGCCGAGGCCATTTCCTGGTATTCCTCAAAGTTCCTGCAGGTACAGATATCCTTAAGGAAGAAACCATTTTCCTCAAGCCCCCTGTATAACTCTGAACTTTCCCTGATTGCCAGGTTGCTGCCGATTATGTTAATCTGCCTCTGGTCCGTCTTAGCAGGCTTTAGCAGTGAATAAAGCTGTTTTCTCATAAACGGGTCCGGGGGCATCTTGGTCTTGCGCATGATTGGGTTCATCCAGCACTGGACAAATCCAACCTGCGGGAAGCGTCTGTCCAGTTCCCCAAACACCAGCTTCATATCCGTTCCGAGGAAATGATGGATGCAGCTTGTAAAAAGGAGCAGCGCCTTTGGAAGCTTTGGAAGGCCTTCCAGGATATGGGTGATTCCTTCTATGATGATTTCCTCACAGTTTCCGTCCAACACAGACTCCTCATCCACGGTAATGGTTGAAAACCGGTCTGAATCATTAAGCTCTGCCGCTGACAGCACCACGCCCCGCAGACAGCTTTGGGCGCATACGAACACCTGATGGCTTTCCGGCAGCAGCATGCCGATATGTACAATGGTCCAGCCTCCCCTGGCCGGTGCGCTGTACTCCAGGCCATATGTAAATGGCGCCAGGCCAGACAGGTCAGCCAGTTCGACTGCCGTACCCCCGCCGTCCACCCTTTGGTTCCGGTTTCCCAAGGGACATTCCGTGACCTCATGCAGATTCTTTAGCATAGCCCTTCCTCACCTCTTCCTCTTTGCAGGCCGCCAGCACTGCATCCGCCAGATTCCTGTATTCCCCGGCCATATCACTGTCCGGAAATGCTTCCATCACGGTCTTGCCCAGTTCCTCCGCCTCTGCCACCAGGGCGCTGAAGTCAAGGGAGGCAATGATATCCGTCCCCATGTCCCGGGCCAGTTCTTCCGTCTTCTCCTGTTCCCGCTTCACGCCCCGCCGGTTGAGGATAAGGCCGCCCAGGCTGGCATACCCCCGCGCCTCAAAGGACTTGACGGCGGAGGCAATATTGGCCGCGGCATAGATTGCCATGTTCTCCCCGGATGTGACGATAAATACCTTGTCCGCGTACCCCTCACGGATGGGCATTGCAAATCCTCCGCACACCACATCCCCCAGCACGTCATATATCACCACGTCAGGCCGGTAAATATCAAATGCATGTCTCTCTTCCAACGCCTCAAAGGCCGTGATGATTCCCCTGCCCGCGCATCCCATGCCGGGCGTCGGACCGCCGGCCTCTGCGCAGAGCACGCCTTCACTGCCCTCTGTCACCAGTTCCTCAAGGCCCGCCTGATCCCCCTTTGCCCGGATGATGTCCAGGATGGAGGCGACCCCGTTTCCCTCATGAAGCTGGATGGTGGAGTCCGCCTTTGGGTCGCAGCCAATCTGCATGACCTTATACCCCTTCTTTGCCAGGGCAACTGACAGGTTGGATGAAATCGTGGACTTTCCAATCCCGCCTTTTCCATAAATCGCTATTTTCAGCATAACCGTTCTTCCCCTTTACATTTTTAATCACCGCAAATAAAAAATCCCCTCTCTGAAAGTCAGAGAGGGGATGTGGATGACAATAATACACCTGGCCCGCACAGGAATACCGGCTGCCTGGTAGATCCGCTCTCTCTTTATCTCAGGGTTGCTTCGCATCAGAGAAAGGTTTTATTCGATTACTTACCATCATATTCCAGCCTGGGAAAAAATGCAAGTACTAAAATATTTCTTAACAATCCTGTAATCTGTAATCCTTAATCCTGGTCTTCTTTATTTATAAGCTGTCTATTTATTAACCCTTTCTAAAACCGGAGGGGGAGCTATGGACAATTGGCCTGTTTGTGTTATACTGGATTCACAGGAATATTAGACCATTCCATATCCTGTGGATTCCTTCCACAGTAAGGTTCACTGCCCCAATGGCAGTCTGGCGTGCTTATGCACGGTAATGGCCGGTTCGGCCGCAGATTCACGGAAATCAGAGCATTGACAGAAGGATAGAAGGGAAATTTCAGGAGGGCTATTGAAGTTACGTTTTTTTTTAATTATACTGAAGGGAGTAGCATGGATGGGGAAGAAGGCATTACAGTGGCATCCTGCGTTCCAGGCGGCGCTGCAGGTGGAACTGGCAGAGGACAGGCCATTCCTTTGCTTTCATGAGGAATATAACCTCAGCAGGAAGCCGCTGCAGATGGATACGCTGATCATCAAGCTGGAGCCGGGACACGTTGTCAGCAAGAGTATCGGACGGATATTCAGGACCTATAACATCGTGGAATATAAGAGTCCTGAGGACTATATCAGTGTAAATGATTTTTATAAGGTCCTGGGTTATGTATGTATTTATCAGGCTGACACCAGAAAAGTTTTGGAGATACTGCCGGAAGAATTGACCATCACACTGGTTGGGGACCATTATCCAAGACGTCTGGTTCGGCACCTAAAGAGACGGTATGGGGTAAGGATCAGGAATGTCACAAAGGGCATCTATTACATAGAGGACTTTATTTTCCCTATGCAGCTGCTGGTAACAGAACAGTTGTCAAAAGAAGAATACGCCTGGCTTGGCAGGCTTCGGAAGGGGCTGGACCTCAAGCTGGACATAGAGCCGCTGGCCAGGGAATATAAGGGTAAGAAGAACGACCCGCTCTATCAGGCGGTGATGGACGTCATAGTCAGGGCCAATCAGAAACAATATGAGGAGGGCAGGAGAATGTGCGAGGCATTAAAGGAATTGTTTGCAGATGAACTAGCAGAACGGGAAGAGAAGGGGATTGAGAAAGGCATTGAGAAAGGCATTGAAAAAGGCATGCAAAAGGGCATTGAAAAAGGAATCGAAAAAGGCATGCAAAAGGGCATACAGGCCCTGATAGAGACCTGTAAGGAACTACATCTGTCCCGCGGACAATGCCTTGAAAAACTAGTTGAAAAGTTCCAGTTAACAGAAGCCAATGCAGAAATATATATGAATACATACTGGAAATAACTCCCCTGGGCGGAAACCATTTCCGGCTCCGCCGGTTCCGCCCAAAGTCTAAAACACATACAAGGAGGACATACTTTATGGAAGACCGTCTTGCTGTCATCAGCTGCATTATCAGCAATCCAGATTCCGTTGCAACTGTAAATGAAAAATTCCATCTCCAGTCAGGCCTGATTATCGCACGCCTGGGAGTTCCCTGCCGGGAGTACGGGGTTTCCGTCATAAGCGTGGTCATGCATGGGACCCAGAACCAGATCAGTTCCTTTGCCGGTGACCTTGGCAAAGTGGATGGTGTAAAGGTTAAATCCATCCAGGTTCCCGTCACTTCATAAATACAGTCCAACAACGCAGAAGAACGAGGTTATCCTATGGAATACTTAGAAGAACTCCTGTCCTTGGTGGCAAATGCCGCAATCCTTATTTTTGAATTCATCGGCGTAGGCATCATTATCTACTCCGGCCTGACCGGTTTCCTCAGATTCGTGCGCAGGGCGCCCGACACCAAGATATACCTGGCCAAAGGCCTGGCCATGGGCCTGGAATTCAAGATGGGCAGTGAGATTCTCCGGACCGTGGTGGTGCGTGAATGGAAGGAAATCGGAATCGTGGCAGGCATCATTGCCCTGCGGGCCGCCCTAACCTTCCTGATTCACTGGGAAATTAAGGAGGAGGAAAAGACCGGGGAGTGATTCCCCGGCCTTTCCTTTATCTAGTACGACATAACGTAGATAGCTGGTACTGAATTCACCGTTATTTGCGCAAGGCTGTACCGGTGCCGCCATCACATCTGCGCACCGCCGGCACTGCCAGGCACAGGAACGCGGCCAGCAAGACCAGCGCACCCGCAATGAGGAACCATTTCTCAACCCCATATCGTTCCGCGAACAGTCCCGACAGGGATAATCCAACCGGACCGCTGATTAACCGTATACTGCTGGATAATGACAGGACCCGGCCAAGATACTTTGCCTCAAAGTTGCTTTGGAGCAGCGGCGTGTATATCCCCCAGTAAAAGGGGCCGGACACCCCCATCAGCCAGGAGCACACAACGAAAATGGCAAATCCGCCTCTTGGAAGTATCCCTGAAACAAATAAGCTGAAGCTCATCAGCAGGAAGGAACCGACGATGGTATAAATCCTGTTCTTTGTGCCGCCCCATCTGGACAATACCAGGGATCCAACTAAAAGCCCCACGGAAAATACTACCTCAACAACACTGGCATGGGTGCTGGTCCCGTTAAAATAGGACATGCTCATCAGTGGAAACAACGCGCTGGTAGGCATCAGGGCCAATGTATACAGGGTGCTGATGAGCACCAGCCCCAGCATCCCCTTGTTGGTGCAGAGAATCAAAAACCCTTCCTTTGCCTCCCGCAGAACCTGCACCTTTCCCTGGTCCATGCCCTGGGATAATTCCGGTATCACGCTAATCCCCAGGGTGAACACTGCTGTCAATGCCCCAGCCACATCCAGGAAGATAATTCCGCCAAGGCTCCAGGAGCTGTATAAAACAGCTGCCAGCACCGGACTTAATATCTGCGACACAGACTCCAGGGCCTGGGAATACCCGGCGCATCTTACCAGCTGGTCCCCGGGCACAATCTGAGGTGTAACTGCCTGCAGGCAGGGCGTATGGAACGCCGAGCCGATGGAACGGCACAAAAGTACTACAAGTATCAGCCCTGTTGACAGCTTCCCCATCCATCCCGCTATCACCATGGCAAAACTGGCTGCGGATATAAGCAGGTCTGAAATAATCATAATCCGTTTTCTGTCATAGCGGTCAATAAACACGCCAATGAATGGACCCAGAACCCCCTGGGGCAGGAACCCCATCATCATGGCGGCCGACAGTACCAGGGCGGAACCCGTCTGGTCCGTCAGATACCATACAATTGCAAATTGAAGGACGGAGCTTGAGAATTGGGAAAATGCCTGCCCTGCCCATATTGTAAAAAAGTTCCGTTTCCAACCAGTCATACGCATTTTCCCTCTCTCTTCCTGCATAAAATGGCACGGCGCAAATCCCAATGGACTCAGTACCCGCCACCTGCCAGCGCTGGAAGTACGGTTTCTGACTGGAGGGAGCACTAATGCGCCTCCCTCAGTTCCCCCAGCCCTTTCAGGATTTCCTTGGCCTTCTCCACCATGGCAAGGCTGTCCTGGTTCTTATTCCTTCTGTCAATATAGTGGAACGCGGGGACCTCCCCCGGCACCAGCTTCAGATCCCCCTTGTAGGCCTTAACCAGTTCAGGGATCTTCTCAATCTGAAGCCTAGCCTTCTGGTACATGGAAAGCCTGATTTCCTGGCGGTTAATAACCACCTCTGTCACATATGCCTGATGTGCCAGCGCACGCAGGCCCGCAATCATCAGCAGGTTATCCACACTGCGCGGTATATCGCCAAAGCGGTCCATCAGCTCATCCTGCATATCCATATACTCATCCTCTGTTTCAATGGCGGAAATCCTCTTATAGATATCCAGCTTCTGATACTCATTCTTAATATAAGAACCAGGGATATATGCATCGATGTCGCACTCCACCACGGTTTCGTAGGAATCCTCATCCGGCTTTTCTCCCTTGAGCGCAAGCACTGCTTCGTTCAGCATCTTGCAGTACAGGTCGTATCCCACGGCTTCCATGTGTCCGTGCTGCTCCGCGCCCAGGACATTGCCCGCGCCTCGGATCTCCAGATCGCGCATGGCAATCTTGATGCCGGAGCCAAGCTCCGTAAACTCACGGATGGCCTGCAGGCGCTTCTCCGCCTCTTCCTTTAACAGTTTATCACGCCTGTACATAAGGAAGGCATAGGAGGTCCTGTTGGAACGGCCCACACGGCCCCGCAGCTGGTATAGCTGGGACAGTCCCATCCGGTCCGCATCATGGATGATCATGGTGTTGGCATTGGGGATATCCAGGCCTGTCTCAATGATGGTGGTGGATACAAGCACATCAATCTCCCCATTGATGAAGTCAGCCATAATCCGCTCCAGTTCATGCTCCCTCATCTGTCCATGGGCAAATGTAACCACGGCCTCAGGCACCAGGGCCTGGATACGGTTCGCCACCTCGTCAATATCCGTCACCCGATTGTATACATAATACACCTGGCCGTTTCTGGCCAGCTCGCGGTTAATGGCTTCCCGGACCATTTCCTCGTTATATTCCATCACATAGGTCTGGATTGGGGTGCGGTCCACCGGAGGCTCCTCCAGCACACTCATGTCCCGGATACCTGCCAGGCTCATGTGCAGGGTCCTTGGTATGGGGGTTGCGGTCAATGTAAGCACATCCACATTTTCCTTTAACTGCTTAATCTTCTCCTTGTGGGCAACCCCGAACCGCTGCTCCTCATCTATAATCAGAAGCCCCAGGTCCTTAAACTGCATATCCTTGGACAGGACCCTGTGGGTACCGATGACAATATCCACCATGCCCTTGCGCAGGTCCTCCAGGGTCCGCTTCTGCCTGGCCGGGGTGCAGAACCTGGACAGCATGTCGACCCGCACCGGGAAATCCTTCATCCTCTGGACAAACGTATTATAATGCTGCTGTGCCAGGATTGTGGTGGGCACCAGGTAAACCACCTGCTTGCTGTCCTGGACCGCCTTAAAGGCTGCCCGAAGCGCCACCTCGGTCTTGCCGTAGCCCACGTCGCCGCAGATCAGCCGGTCCATGATCCGTCTGCTTTCCATATCCGTCTTCACCGCATCAATGGCATCCATCTGGTCATCCGTCTCATCATAAGGGAACAGTTCCTCAAACTCCCTTTGCCACACCGTGTCATGGCCGTACTGGAACCCGGCCTTCTCCTGCCTGGCAGCATAAAGCTTAACCAGGTCCTTGGCAATCTCCTGGACCGCGCCCTTAACCCTGGTCTTGGTCTTGCCCCACTCCGTGCCTCCCAGCTTGTTAAGCTTTGGCTTCTTGGCATCCGCGCCAGCGTATTTCTGGATGCTTTCCAGACGGGTGGCGGGCAGGTACAGGTTACCGCCGTCCCCATACTCAATCTTGATATAGTCCTTGATGACCTTATCCCGCTCAACCTTCTCAATTCCCTTGTAAATACCAAGTCCATGCTCCTCATGGACCACATAATCGCCCACGGACAGCTCGGAAAAGCTCTGGATTGCCTTGCCCTGGTAATTTGTTTTCTTCCGGCGCTTTTTCTTCTTTTCCACGCCGAACATATCACCCTCGGTGATATAGACAAATTTAAGGAGCGGGTATTCAAACCCCCTGTGAAGGCTGCCGTAGGTAACCATGATTTCCCCGGGCTTTACCTTTGGGTGGGCGTCCTTTGCCTCCCTTCCATCCCCGGTTTCCATCTCAGGCTCCGCCCCATCCGGGCAGTAGGCCCGCAGACCGTACTCCCGCAGGTCGCTGGCCAGCCTGCTGGCCCTTGTCCTGGACGCCGACAAAAGGATGACCCTGTACCCTTCCTTTTTCCATCTGGTCAGGTCCTTAATCAGGATCTCGAAGCTGTTCTGGTAGGAGTTCACATTCTTCACATCAATGCTGAACTTATGGTTCACCTTCATTCCCGGCAGCTTCTGGTCCAGGCCGGTAAGCATCACGGTCAGGGGCCTCTGGACCCTGGCCATGACCTCTTCCACCGGATAGAGCAGCTCAGTCTGCCCCGGCAGGAGATATCCCTTTTCCAGGCGGTGCACCATGCTTTCCCTGAACTCCAGTTCCACGGTTTCGCCCTTTTCCCTTAACCTGGCCGGTTCATCCAGGTACACCACGCTTTCCCCCTTAGGGAAATACTCCAAAAAGGACACCGTGTCCGGACAGAAATACCGGATATACGCGTCCAGCCCCCCAAGCTTCCAGCCCTCCCGAAGCCCGTCCGCCAGTTCCTCTATGATGGAATGGATCCTATGGGCTTCCTCCGTTTTGTGCTGTTCCCGCAGGGCCTTCTCATAGGTCTTAGCTTCCTTCCTCAACCGGTCCGTCCCTGCCTCCAGCTGCTTTTTATCCAGCACAACCTCGGCCGCCGGATAGATGGTGACAGCGTCCAGCTGCTCCACGGACCGCTGGCTCTCCAGGTCAAAGGTACGGATGGAATCCACCTCATCATCCCACAGTTCGATGCGCAGCGGCACTTCCTCTGTCAGCGGGAAAATGTCGATGATTCCGCCGCGGATGGAAAACTGCCCCATGCCGTCCACCTGGGCCATCCTCTCATAACCCATGGCGGTCAGTCTCTGCCTCCACACATTGAGGTCAATCACCTGTCCGCTTTCAACGGTAATGGCCTGCTCCTTCAGATACTGCAGGGGAAGGAGATGGTCCATCAGACCGTCCATGGTGGTGACCACAACCCCGCCTTGATCCTCCATCAGGTGCCTGAGCACGGCAATCCTCTGCCTCGTCATAAGGTTTCCATGGATGTCCGCGCTGTAGAACAGCAGGTCCTTGGCCGGATACAGCCATACCTGCTTTGTAAAGTTACGGAAATCATCGTATATTTCCTTGGCCCGGGTGTCATCATAGGTCACCACCAGCTTCCATGGAAATGCCGTCCCTTCCCCCAGCTCGTACATCAGATGCACCTTCTGGGAATCCAGCGTACCCGTTACCTGAAGAGGACCCTTCCCCTTATTCAGGGCCTGGATCAGATTGTCATATTCCTGTAATTCCAATAATGGGTTTTCCATCTTACCCTGCACCTCTCATCAGGCCTTATGGCCGTTAAACTGATTCATGGCTGTATCCATTCCGTCTGTTATCATCACTTCCACAGCCTTTGCCGCCGTCTTAAACGCATCCTCCATGGCTGCCCGGTCTTCTTTGGAAAAACGGCTCAGCACATAGTCGGCCAGGTCCATTTTCTTAGGCTTATCGCCTACCCCCACCTTGATGCGAGGAAATTCCTGGGTACCCAGGTGGGCAATGATGTTCTTAATGCCGTTGTGGCCGCCTGCGCTTCCCTTTTTACGGATACGCAGCTGCCCCACATCCAGGCTGATATCATCATATATGATAATGATATGTTCAGGATCCACTTTATAGAAATCAGCCGCAGCCCTGATGCTTTCGCCGCTTAGGTTCATGAAGGTCTGGGGTTTTAGCAGCAGCACCTTCTCACCGCCGATGATTCCCCTTCCGTAGCAGCCCTTAAACTTCTTTTCCTCAACCGTGGTCCCCAGCATGTCGGCCAGCACATCGATGACCTCAAATCCCACATTATGCCTTGTCTTCTCATATTCCCTTGTGGGATTGCCCAAACCTGCTACGATATACATGACCCTGTCGTCCTCCTTCTCATCCGGTTCCCTCTTTTTCCATCCCAGTATACCCTTTATTCTGTCCCATATTCCGCTCATTTTACGTCCCTCTGTCCTGTTTGATCCATCTTATGTCAGAGCCGGCGACGCGTCTTGATGACACGCCTTAAAGCGTTAGATACGCACCTATAGGGGTATCTAACGCTTCTGACTGTTTCCTCATTCTAACAGATTCTATATCAATTGTAAAGACTCATAATGAACCGTGCATATCAGTTTTACCTGTATTACCGGCTAATATTACTGAAAGGTATTACTGTTAAAAAGCACAACGGAAAAATACAACCCGCACAATGGACGCAAGCCCCGGCATCAATGGGGGATATAAGATGTCCCCACCGTATAAAGTATGGTAGAAGTACTGGTACAGCTGATTATGGCTACTATGATGCCGTTGATGATTCCTGCCAGATAAGGATTATTGGTCTTTTTGTATATCTTCCGCGCAACAATGGGGGCAATGATTAAGATTGCAACCACTGCATAGGACCATCCGATTGCAGATTTCACCGAACCGTTATCATGCCATCTGGAATATCCGGTGGCCACAAAGGTCATGTACTGTACTGCCAGGAGCCCGATACAGCCAAGGGCATTTCCAACGGATACAATCAGGGTATTAATCCACTCCTTGCCCCCAATCCTGTTATAACGGAAGCAGTTGGTCGCAAGGGAGTTAGGGATATAGTACATCAAAAACAGCGGCAGGGAAACCAGGCTGTAAATTGCCTTATCCGATTCAAAGGCCCTGGCCGCAAAGGTCCAGAAGCGGAAGTCCGTGGTAAAGAAATAATCTGCCAGGAATACAAATCCATAAGCTGCAAGAGGAGCGATTATACCCAGCAGGATTGTCTTTGCAAATGTGCCCTTCGGAAGGATGATTCCCCGTTCCCTTAAATCAATCCCGTTATTCTTTCCATAGAACCGGTAATTCAGGAACATGATCAGTAAAGATACGGCGCCGCTGATTACACCCCAGATTCCAAGGGACTTGGCCTGGATGATTGGCAGTAACGGGTCCGGCGGCGCTGTATTGATCCAGGTTGCAATGGGGAACAGCGTGGCATAGGATACGATTGCCGTAACAAGGATTGCCCCCCAGAACCATGCAAGCCCTTTGCCCTTCGGGGCCGGAAGCGGCTCTACCTTCTTCGATGCCTTAAGGCAGGCAAATGCAGGCGTTTCAACCAATACATACACAAGGGATACCATGAACATGAACATCCCAACCAGTCCCACTGCGGTAAACAGCTCCTTGATGAATCCAAGCTGGTTGGAGGCCCCAAGAGGATTAGGCGCTCCCAGGGAATCCTGGAGGAAGGATACGGTCATGCCGGTGGAAACCGGTGACAGCACGAACCAGGAGTGGATCTGTGTCGGTGTATAAAGCAGGCGTTTGGCAATCCTGCCGTCAATTTCCTTTTCATAGACCTTGCCAACCTGGACCTCATCCTGAATGTTTGCCGGATCCTCCCCAAAATTCACAAAGGATTTGGCCCGGTCTGTTGATGCATAGTCCCTGGGCGCATTATACCAAGGCCCGTGAATGGTCGAACCATGATACTCAAAGTCATCATATCTGGCCGCAATCATGCAGACATCCCGGTTACCATAGGCATTAATCCATGCGCCGTCCTTATCCTGATACGTGGGATCCGTACCTGCGATGACCATGGCTGCCACATCCACGGAACCGCCCTGGTCCGCCCATTCCGTTACCGCGGTACAGCATTTGCCTCCCATGGAATGGCCTGTAATGCCCAGTCGGTCAGCATCCACATATGGCAGGCCAGCCAGCAGTTCCAGTCCATTATAGGAATCCACAAAATTAAATTTCACATTGGAGGAATCCCCATGTCCGTACATATCAATGGCAAGGGCCACGATACCCCGGCGGGCCAGTTCCATGGCCGTGGAGGACTGGCTCTCCTTTGTCTTCCACCATCCGTGTACCACAACGGCAGCCGGCGCCGGATTCTCCTCAGTAGCTGAATCCGGTACGTATAGCAGTCCGCCCATGGTTAAGCCTGCGTCTGTTTCTACTTTGATTTTCTTGACAGTCACCTTCCCAAAATCACTCTGCAGTGTCCCTGCCATTACCATACTGACCAACATCAGCAAAACAGAGATTGCCAGCAGCCGTTTTGAGCTGTTTTTCATCCATTTCCCCATTATCTGTCCCTCCTTGAACACTTATCCTTATTAGTTTCGTTTACCATCATCCCTTCAAGGCAGGTATACACCCTACCCCGTCCGGTATGACCACAATTTTCTCTTTCCGTCCCAACAGTTCATCCGCCATCCCAATGGCCTGGGAAATGTCATCGGCAGGGATGATTCCCATCTTCTGCACCAGTTCATGGGGCTGTGTGCTTATGAGGATGACCGGATGCCTTACCATTGCCCTTGCAAGGATCTGGGACTGCCACTGGTCGGGCCGCGTTTCATCCTGGGGCACATTAAGGATATCCTGCAGGATTTCATCTGCATTTTTCCCGTCTGTAAACGTATGATAAAATTCATCTCCCCCATGGCCGTCCACACTGGCTGCTGCCATGATAATGACCCCGCCCCTGCGGCAGATGATATCTGCCGTGGATATTCCCTTAACCGCCTGATAGATGTTCTGGTCCAAGGGGAAACCGCCATTGCCTGTGATGACAATCCCCGCTTCTTCCTCCACCTGCATCCTGCACAGTCCATTGAGAAAGCTTACCCCTGCAAGGTGCGCCTGCTCAAAATCCCCTGCGAATGCAGCTACGGTCTCCTTACTGCCGTTACACACCACATTCACAATGAAGCTGAGACCCACACGGCGCGCCCCCTCCACCATATCCTCATGGATCCGGTTCCCTTGCAGACAGCCGCTGTGGGCACCTGGGCTGTCAATCATATGGGAACTGTGGTTGGCATAAACCGTACTGGCTGCGCAGATTCCCGGAAGCACACTTTTGCGTCCCCCTGAAAATCCAGCAAAAAAATGCGGTTCAATAAAACCTTCCGCAACCAGCAAATCCGCCTGGGCGCCAATCCGGTTCACGCTTAAAGGCGCGCCGGATGGAAGTACGCCATAATCCACCATGGAATCCTTCAGACAGTCATGGATGGCGATTGTCTCCTGTTCACAAATTTCCTGGCCGAACTTATGGACCAGTTCCTCCCTGGTAGATTCCCTGTGACATCCTGTGGCGATGAGGATTGTAATCTTTACCTGGGGGTTAAACCGCCTTATTTCCCGCAGCATGGCCGGCATGATTGCCTTACTGGGAACCGGACGGGTGTGGTCGCTTGCCAGTATGACCACATTCTTTTTTCCTTTTGCAAGCTCGCATAAAGGCGGACTGCCGATTGGTGATGCCAAAGCCTGTTCCACCAACACATCCGCAGCAGCCGGAGGCTCATAATCATGCAGCCGGTTATTAAGCACCGCGCCCACTCTTTCATCCGGTATATCCGCTGATAACACAGTCCTCCCATAGGGTATCTCTATCTTCATATCCCCCTCCTCATTGACTTTTGCGCCTGTTTTTCATGAATTAACTATAACATAAAATCATTCCCGGCGATATGTTACAAAAACCATATTTAATCAAAATAATATGGTATGTGTAATATATCAAATTGTATGTTTTGTATTTATTTACACATATTTTCATTTTATTTTTATGCATTTTTATCCATTATCTTCCCCGTCTGCCAATGCTATGCCTTATCAAAAAAGGACTACCGCCTGCCGCAGTAATCCTCTCACAATTAGTCTATACTAATTCATATCACTCAAAATTAATTCTTGTCATTTCATGTTAACCCCTGTCACTCCATGTTAATCCTCATCATTTCATGTTAATCCCTATCATTTCATGTTAATCCCTATCATTTCATGTTAATCCCTATCATTTCATATTAATCCCTGTCATTTCATCCCATCTCACTCCATACTTTCATAAAACGCAATCGCCAGGTAATAATAAGGTGCCGCGCTCAATTTACGCGGATCATATCCCGTTTTCTCCTTTAACCGGTTCAGTTTATATTGCAATGTATTCTTATGGAGGTACAGCTGTTCAGCGGCCTGGTTTATGGAACCGTCGCATTCATACAGCACCCTTAAAATGCGGACAGCTTCCTTCATCCGCTTCTCCGAACATCCCTTAAATACCCGCTGTATGAACTCTTCCTTGGTGGCCTGTCCGATATCGTTGATAAATATCTCCAGCAATATGCTGTCATAAAAGGCAACTCCGCTGTCCCCCTGCACCGCGGCCCCGTTCAGGGCCTTAATGGCCCGGAAATATCCGGCTTTCAGCTGTCCGCCGCTGATGGTACGGCTGTCCACGCCTGCAATCAGCCGGTACCCGCATTCCTTTTCAATGTCCGCCTGTATCTGGGCAATCAGCTTTGCTGCCATCTCGTCGCTGCGCTCACTCATCAGCACGATGAAGCTCCCGCCGCTGCTGCCGCTTACATTGCGCATGTCCTCTTTCAGGATGCGGCGGATCCTGTGTTCAATCCGTTCCACATCCTCCTGGCTCATGATGGGATTCCCGGTATGCCCAAGCACCGCGGCCCGTCTGGGCACCATCACATCGATGCCCTGGGAGATTCCCTCATCCACCAGGGCCGGATTCATCCTCAGCTCATCCGTCATCAGCCATTCCTGCAGAAAGCGGTTCCTGGCGCTGCGTTCCCGGATTTTTTCTTCTTTCAAATAACTTTCCAGCAACAGGATTTCCGTCATTTTCTTTACAACCTGTCCGTAACGGCTGACCTCTTCTTCGTTTCCAGTGATTCCCACCACGCCTACGACCTGGCCTTCAATCTCCAGCGTCAGGTTAATCCCGGACCGGGTTCCTTGATAGGTATCGTCATCCGGAACCGTCAGTTCCTTAAGCCCCTCATCCAACATCTTCCTGCTGGCCTCATGGAAATCACCTATCCGTTTTTCATCCGTGCAGGCAATGATGTGACAGCTTTTATCCATGAACGTCAAATCTTCGTGGATGATTTTCTTCACCTCTGTGACAATGCTCATTCCTAAACTGGACGATATCTGCATGTATTCCCCTCCCGTACCTGAATATCCCTATTATATCATCTAGTGCCGCCTGACGTAAATACGCCGATAGATAGCGGGTGCCATCTATCGGCGTATTTGTATCAGGAATTATACCAGAATCTGTACCAAACGGCACTAAACCTGCATCATCAGTGAGCCTACAGCACATTCCCTGCCGCCAGCGTCTCAAGGGCCCGTTCCTCTGTAAAATATCCGCATTTCACCAAACGCGCCAACACCTGCTCCTGGCGTTTCTGCGCCAGCTCGGGGCTTACGGTGGGGGCATATTTAGACGGTGCATTGGGGATTCCGGCCAGCAGCGTACTTTCATAATCCGTCATGTCATTTGGTGCTTTCCCAAAGTACCCTTCCGAGGCATCCTTCACGCAGTAATATCCATTTCCATAATAAATCGTATTCACGTAAAGTTCCAGTATCTCGTTCTTGCTGTAATTCCGTTCCAGGTCAAAAGCCACGAACACTTCCGCCACCTTGCGCTGCAGTTCCTTTTCCTGGGTAAAGTACATGTTCTTGGCCAGCTGCTGTGTCACCGTGCTGCCGCCTTCCACAAATGCACCTGCCCGTATATCATTGAAAACAGCCCTTCCGATGGCAATCATATCAATACCCGGATGATTGTAAAACCTGTGGTCCTCCACGGACAGCACCGCATCCACATAGATTTCGGGCAGCTCATCAAAGGTGGTATAATTTTCCTTGCTGCGGATGGAAGCCACTTTCTCTTCCAGGCTTACCTGAGCCACCGCATCCTGATACATGTGATAACCGTCCATGATGACCATGGTACAGAGACAGATAAGTGCTGCCATAACCATGGCTGCCAGATATTTCAATCCTTTACGCACCTTCATTCACTTCACCCGCTTTCCCAATCTGATTTATCCTTTTCTATGGATATGCTGACAATCTATCACTTTATGTATCTATCATATCACAGACCTTGGATTTAATCTTTGAAAAAGCCTTAACACTACGTGACTATTCCCTGACTATTTGTGGAATTTTTTCTAAAGGAAGCGTTAGAAATTCTTAAGCAGTACTCACCCAAAGGAGACAAGAGGAACCCATTCTTGCTATAGATACACTTAATCCAGCAACGCTATCCTCTTTTCAATCTCATCGGGAGAGGGCAATAAACTCTTCAAATCTTCCGGAAGTGTATTACTAATTTGATAAGATGCCACTCCAATCGGCTTCCCAATATTTTTTAATGCATACTCCACGATTGTACGTTTCTTTTCTTTGCAGATAATGATTCCAATAGATGGGTTTTCGTCAGGAAGTTTAACAAGTTCATCAAGCGCCGTAAGATAAAACTGCATCTTCCCGGCAAACTCCGGCATAAATGTACCAATTTTTAATTCGATTGCCACTAGACATCTTAACTTCCTATGAAATAGAAGTAGGTCAATATAAAAATCTTCATTATCGACCTTAACATGGTATTGATTTCCTATAAAAGTAAATGTTCCTCCCATTTCCGCAAGAAACTCGCGTACATGACTGATTAGTCCCTGTTCTAACTCGCGTTCAGAATGTTCATTGCTTAATTCCATAAAATCAAACATATACTTATCTTTTACTGCCAGCTTAGCCTGCTCTCTATATTTCTCTGGAACCGTTTCGTTAAAATTTGTTTGATTTAAAAGATATTTCTCATAGGAATGGTTTTCTATATGGTTAATCAGCATATCTTTTGTCCAACCATACCGCTTTGTCATTCGTATATAAAATTCCCGTTCTAAATCCTCTTTACATTTTTCCATAATCACCAGATTTTTGGTCCAGCTTATTTCTGCAACCATTGGCTGCAGTTTTTCATCCGCTTGATAAGTAACATAAAAATTGCGCATATTCCATAGATTTCTTGAAGAAAATCCTTTCACATCAGGAAATTCTTTTTTCAATTCACTGGCTAATACCTCAACAATAGATTTTCCCCATCCTTTTTGCTGTTGCTGCTCATATATTTCCTTACCAATATCCCAATACAGACAAATCAACGCTGTATTTAACGTCCGCATTGCCTCATATTGACTATTTCTGATTTTTTCAGTAATTTCCTTTAAGAATGGCTTATAGTCTCCCAACGATGGCTTACTCATCTAATACCCTCCTGATGACGTATACTGCTTTTCTACTTGCTTTAGCATTTTTAATCCTTCCATCATTTTAACATATTTCATCGCTGTATTATATGAAATCCTTAAAAAGACTGCGCACAATATTATCTGTACGCAGTCCCTTTTCCATCTATGGCTTATATCCGCCCTTCCGCCTTATCCTTCCGTATCATCCTCCTCATCCCCTCAATGCCCACCTCAATGGCCCTCTGTTCCCAGCCGGATGGATAATCCTCCGCATCATTGGAATACTCGCCAAAGTTAGTGGCGCTGATCATGACACTGGCCGTCCTTATACCCAGGGACGCGCCCACAAGGAAAAGCACAGCGCATTCCATGCTGGTGTTGGTGGCGCCTCCCTTTATATAAGACTCCCATTTGTATTTAAGTTCCTCATACACCGGCTTTGTCTCAGGCTCAGCCTCGGTATAGTAGGAATCCTTTGTGATGGTCACTCCCACGTTATATGGGTGTCCCAGATCAACGGCCGCTGCCTCCAATGCCTTTAACATCTCAAAATCAGGCACGGCCGGAAACTCAAACGGCAGATAATGATTGCCTGTACCCTCCATGCGCACCGCGCCGTTTGGTATTACCACGTCGCCAATCCTGACCTTGGGGGAGGTGGATGCGGCGGAACCGATGCGCATCATGGTATGTGCGCCGCAGGAATGCAGTTCCTCAATAGCAATGCATGCGGAGGGTCCGCCGATTCCAGTGCTGGTCACGGTCACCGGAACGCCTTCCAGGGTTCCTGTATAAGTTAAGAATTCCCTTTTATGGGCCACCTTTACCGGGTTGTCAAAATGCTCCGCTATCAGGGCCGCCCGTTCCACGCTTCCGGGCAGGAATACATATTTCCCAATCTGGTCAGATGTCACATCCGTGTGCATGGTTTTCTGTTCTCCCATATTTCATACCTTCCTTCTTACTGTTCTCTGGATTCCATTTCCTTCTCAAACCGGTAGATTGCCTCAAGCACAATCTTGATTTCCTCGTCCCAGCCCCTGGCCAGCCCTTCATTGGCAGTCTCATAAATCACTTCCCCTGTAACCAGATTGCCGGAAACAGCGCTGATCATGGCCGCCCTCTTCTTCCTTTTATGGCAGACCGTGTAAAGCGCGGAGCTTTCCATCTCCACGTTCAGGCATCCCAGTGCGGAAAGCTTATCAATCCATTCCTGGGTTTCCCCGTAAAATGAATCGTCCGATGCATTGATTCCGTAATACACCTTTCCGTATAAATCAGGCTGCATTTCCCTGGCCGTATCAATGATGGTCCTGGTCAGGTCGAAATCAGGCACTGCCGGGAAGCAGTCCGGTACATAGAAACGGCTGGTCCCCTCATTCTTCATGGATCCCGTGGAAATCATCAGGTCGCCGATTTTAATATCATCCTGCAGGGCAGCGCTGCTTCCGATGCGTATAAGGCACTCCGCCCCGATGTTCATCAGCTCCTCCGCCGCAATGGCTGCGGAAGGACAGCCCATGCCGGTGGAGGTAACGGAAATCTTAACTCCTTTATAAAATCCCGTGAACGTACGGTGTTCCCTGTTGTTTGCCACAAACTGCGCGTCCTCCAGATACTGGGCCACACGGTCAGAACGCGCCGGGTCCCCTGGCAAAAGCACATATTTACCTATATCACCTGGTTTTAAATGAATGTGATACTGCTTCTTTCCTGCTGTCTTACTTTCTTTGTCCAGTGCCATCAGCCCTGTACCTCCTTTATTTTCTTCATCTTACGGCTGGCCGCGGCTGACTTCTGGATGGAGTAAACCGTGAGGCCTGCAATGGTTGCCAGATACGGCAGCATCTGTATGAACTCAGACGGGATCTTAAGTACCTGAAGGATATTGGAAAGCCCGTCAAAAAATGCAAATATCATGGATGACAGCAGCGCCCCCGCCGGCGTGGCCTGTCCCATGGAGCAGGCTGCCAGGGAAATGAACCCCCGCCCGGCTGTCATGTCCCTTACAAACATATTGAGATACCCCATGGAAAGGTACATTCCCCCAAGTCCTGTCATGATTCCGCACAGCACAATGGCCAGGAACTGTATCTTCACCACGTTCTGCCCCACGCTGGATGCGGCGTCCGGGTTCTCACCCACAGCCCTCATGCGCAGCCCTGTAGGCGTCTTATACAGGAAGAACCAGATGGCAGCCACCATGATCAGCGCAAAGTACGTCAGCGCATTGTGGCCCGACAGGATGGTCCCGATAACAGGAATATCCTTGATGACAGGAATGTCCACGTTGGGAAATGAAAAGCTTTTTAAGGATGATGAATTGCCCTTTTCCCCGGTTGCCAGCTGAAGCACGAATACCGTAAGGCCCGTGGCCATGGTGTTAACAGCCGTGCCGCAAAGCACATTGTTGGCTTTTAACACAAGATGGAAATAGGCAAACACGGCGCTCACCGCAACAGCTGCCAGCAGACCGGCCACGACGCCCCATACAAGGTTCCCGCCAAAGGCGCTGCCGAGAACGCCTGCCAGGGCTGATATGAGCATGATTCCTTCCAGCCCCAGGTTCACCACCCCTGCCTTCGTACAGATCACAGCGCCCAGGGAAGCAAAGATAATAGGGGTTGCCACACGTATCCACATGTACACAAAGTCCGTACTGACGATTAAGCTAAGTAAATTCATGCCTGCACTACCTCCTTTTCCTCTGCTTTCGCGGCCTTGACAATCAGATGCTGCCTCCAGCCTTTTAACAGTGCGTCCGCCGCAATCAGGAACATCATGACGCCCTGGATGATGTCCACCACCTCACGGCCCACGTCACTGCTGCGCGCCATGATATCAGCGCCCACATTCAGGTATCCGATAAATGCAGCCGCCAAAGGGACCAACAGCGGATTGCTTCTGGCCAGCAGCGCAACCACGATACCTGTCCACCCATATCCGGGGGTTGTGGTCCACTTGAACCGGTTATACATGCCAAGAAGCTCCGCGCCGCCGCCCATGCCTGCAATTGCCCCTGCAAGGACCTGGGCCGCAACCATGAGTCCGGTCACCTTAAGGCCCGCATACCTGGCAAACAGCGGATTGTCCCCGGTAATCCTGAGCCTGGTCCCAAGGGATGTACGGTACAGGAAAAACCATACCAGGATACAAAGCACGATTCCCAGCACAATACCCGCGTGGATCCTGGTGCCGTCCAGTATGACGGGCAGCCTGGATGTCTTTTCAAATTCCAGGGAAGCCAGGCTGGAGCTGCTGACCTCACGGAAATGATAGCTTACCATGTAAATCGCAAAAAACTGCACCACGTAATTGAACATGATGGATGTAACCAGCTCGCTTACATTCCATTTCATTTTCAGCAGGGCCGGAACCAGTGCGACCATTGCCCCGCAGAATCCTCCGAACAGGATGGCCGCAGCCGGGTGGATGCCGCCCGGAAGCTTACAGGCAATCGCCACCACCATGGCGCCTGTTATTCCGATAAAGAAGGAACCTTCTGCAATCATGGAAAATTGGCCCGAGCCAAAGATGATGATGACTGCCAGCGCCGTGAACATTAACGGCGACGCCGCCTCTATGATATTACCCACCCTGCGCAGGGAGGTAAATGGTCCCAGGAAAAAACTGCTGATGGCTGTCCACGGGTCATCGCTTACAATAAACACAATGACGGACACCAGCACACAGGCTATAAGGATTACCAGGGCCAGCTTCACAAGGTCCACCAGCAGGTTGATTCGTTTATTACTGTTCATGCCGCGCCTCCTTTATCTCTTCCTCTGACTGTACCTGGATTCCCAGCATATAGGTGCCCAGCTGCGCTTCCGTCATCTGTGAGGTATCGCTGATATAAGCCACGATCCGTCCCTCATACATCACAATCAGGCTGTCGGACAGGCCCAGTACTTCGTTTAAATCCGATGTGACGAGGATGACCCCGTTCCCCTCATCCCTCATCTCAACCAGGCGTCTGCGGATGAATTCCGTGGCTCCCACATCCACGCCCCTGGTGGGCTGGTCCGCAATGATGACCTGGGGGGACCCGGACAGTTCCCTTGCCAGGACCGCCTTCTGGATATTGCCGCCTGACAGGCTGTTGATCGCCACGTCCTGGGACTTGCAGAATATCAGGTACTGTTTTACCATCTCGTCCCCGTATTCCCTGACCGCCCTCTTGTCCCGCACTCCGTTTTTAAAGAAACGCTTCCAGCCAAGCTTATCTGCAATCATATTCTCAGTAATGGAAAGATGGGGCGCCATGCCCATGGTCATCCTGTCCGCGGGAATGTGGGCCAGCTTCAGGTTCCTTATCTTCTCAACCGAATATCCCCTGATATCCTGTCCGCTTATCTCAATGGTTCCATGGCTGTAAGCGCCCATACCGGTAATGGCCCGCACCAGTTCGGTCTGCCCGTTGCCTTCCACCCCGGCAATCCCCAGTATCTCTCCCTTTCTCAATGAGAACGATACATGGTCCACTGCATGCTTTCCGTTCTCATCCACCACTACCAGGTCCCTTACCTTAACCAATTCCTCCTTTGGGCTGGCTGGTTCCTTCTCCACATTCAGGATGACGTCTCTGCCCACCATAAGCCGTGAGATATCCTGCTCCGAAACCTGGTCCACCTCATGCACCCCCATGGTGGTCCCCCGGCGGATGATGGTAATCCGGCTGCATATCTGCTTGATTTCCTGAAGCTTATGGGAAATGAAGATAATGGTGTACCCGTTGTCCCTCAGGTGTAGCAGCTCATCAAACAGCTCCTGGGTCTCCTGGGGAGTCAGCACGGCCGTGGGCTCATCCAGAATCAGGATTTTCGCCCCGCGGAACAGCGCCTTAAGTATTTCCACCTTCTGCTTCTGGCCCACGGTCAGGTCCTCCACCCGCTTGTCCGGGTCCACGTAAAGGTTGTATTTCCTGCCCATCTCCTCCACCTGCTTTCTTGCAAAAGCCAGGTCTACCATGACGCCCTTTCTCGGCTCCATGCCCAGGATGATGTTCTCCGCAACGGTCAGGGAGGATACCAGCATGAAATGCTGGTGCACCATTCCGATTCCCATTTTTATTGCCATCTGCGGGGATGACATATGTACCTGCTTCCCATTTACATAAATCTCACCTGATGTGGGCTGTTCCTCGCCAAACAGGATTTTCATCAAAGTTGACTTGCCCGCCCCGTTCTCGCCGGAAAGGGCGTGTATCTCCCCAAGGTTCACGGACAATGTCACATCCTTGTTGGCCATGACCCCGTTGGGGTAGATTTTCACAATATGGGACATTCTCAATGCTTCTTCTGCCATAATCAACACCTCATCCTTCCGGTGCGCCCTGCCTGCACCGCATTTTTTCAAGATCCACACCGGATTTTACGTTCAAAAAAGGAGGCCCTGTATCTGATACAGCAGCCTCCTGAACCACACTTCCCTACATCAAGGTTTCATGCCATCACGAAGAGCTGCTACGTCTTCTGTTGTCATATCAAAAGCGGTTCCAACCGTGATATCACCGCTTATAACCTTCTGTTCTGTCTCATCAATGAACTTCTGGATGTCCTCGGGAACAAGTTTTGTATAGTTTTCATTCTTAGCCAGGCCCACAGCCCCGCTGTCCAGTCCCAGGATATAATCCTGGTCCAGGCTCATGGTTCCCTCGCTCCATCCCTTGACAGAGGTATAGATGGACTCGCCCACATTCTTAAGGCTGGAGGAAATCACATTTGCTGCCAGTTCCGGATCGGAATCCTTTAATTCAGCATAAATGTCCTGGTCGCAGGCAATCAGGTACTTGTCTGACTTCTGCGCTGCCGTCACGGCGCCAAGGATGGACTGGGAAGCCGGTGCGTAAACCACCTGCGCGCCCTGGTTATACAGCTGGGTAGTCATTTCCATGCACTTGGAAACATCCTCAAAGGAACCCACGTAAGAGGTCACAACCTTAATCTCAGGGTCCACATACTGGATGCCTTCCAGATACCCTACCAGGAAATCATTGATATTGGACGTATCCATGGAACCTACAAATCCTAAGATTTTCTTGGAAGGATCAATCTTGGCATCACCGGAATCCAGCATCTTGGCTGCCAGTACGCCGGAAAGGAATGCCGCCTGGTTGGAGTAGTAGTTAACGCCCATCATATTGCCTTCTGTCACCACGTCCCTGTCAACCGACACGTCAAAAATCAGGTAATTCTTATCAGGGAACTCAGCTGCAATATCCTGGGCCAGTTCCTTAACAGACCAGGTTCCGGATACAATCATATCCCAGTCCTGCTCAGACACATCCAGGTAATTGCCCTCGTAGCTGGTTTCGTCCCTGCCCATCTCGATGGTCTTGACCTCGGCCCCCATCTTATCCGCCAAAAGCTGCATGCCGCTGGCGGCGGAGTCATTGAAGCCCTTGTCGCCCAGGTTGCCGTTGCACAGATAAACCACTTTCAGGGGCTTGTCAGAAGCGCCTGGGTCATCTGCATTTTCCTCCTGCGCCTGTGCCGTGGTATCCCCTGCCTGGGTTTCCTTGCCTGCCGGCGCCGCTGTTGTCTCTTTTGCCGAAGAGCCGCAGCCTGCGAGCATGGATGCTGCCATGGCGGCCGCCAGTACGGTACTTACGATTCTTTTCTTCATTTCCATTTCCTCCTGTAGTCGTACATGTAATATTAACAATTATATTAACAAACTGCTTATTCAGCAGAAGGTTTCACTTATCACAGCCTGCGGTCCAGTGTAAAACGGTACCAGTTGCTGTCCATCCTGTACTTGTGATAGCATAAAGGCTCCTCGCCCTTAAACAGCACCTCATCCATTACAATGACAATGGGGCATTGGGGCTGGTCCACCACCTCGCTGGACCACTCCACGGCGCTCATGGAAAGCCTGGAACGCTCCGCCTGCTTATATAAGGAGGCAAGGGCAAATTCCTTCAGTCCCTCTTCATCATCAATGGCTATCTCCTCTTTTTCCAGGAGCAGCACAGGGATGATTGCCACCGAAGACGCCACGTAAGCATCGCCTACAAAATACTTCATGTCCACGGCCACTGCGGTGAACCCCCTGCCGTTATAACCCAGCAGGTCGCCGATCAGCCTTCCTCCGTTCTGGACGCTGATGACTGCCTCCACCTTGGTGATGGCGTCCACGCAGCTGCTTAGGCATGGGTTGGTAATGTGCTGGAGCCCATCCTTATTCCTGGCCAGCTGTCCCGTTACCGTGGTCTTTTTCCCCTGCATCTTATAGATATAACCGTCCTCTTCCAGCTTGCGCACCGCCATACGCACCGTACTGCGGCTTACGTTCCAGTACTCTGCCAGGATGTTCTCTCCCGGAAGGGAATCCCCCTCCTTCAGCTTCTCATCCTGGATAAGCTGGTAAATAATATCGTAAATCTGCACATAATAAGGTATGTTCAAATCCCCCAGCTGGGGCATTTCCTTATAATCCATCAATTATGCCATCTCCTTGTCTTTCCTGATCATAAGCCTCATTGCTTCAATTGCGGTCCTGATTGCCCTGTCCTCAATATCGATTTCCGATTTCCTGCCGTTATCGCTGTAGTTCCTGCAATTGGTGGCGCTGGCCATCACACAGGCCGTCCTGATTCCCAGGGACGCGCCCACCGCAAAGAGTGGGGCGCATTCCATGCTGGTGGAGGTGGCCCCGCCTTTTTCATATGCGGACCACTTATACTGAAGCTCCGGCCCCACCGGCTTGGTTTCCGGCTCGGTCTGTGTGTAAAAGGACGCCTTGGTGATGGTCACTCCCACATTATATGGATAATCCAGGTTAATGGCTGCCTGCTCGATGCATTTAAGCATCTGGAAATCCGGCACGGAAGGAAATTCCACCGGCAGATAGTGCTGGCTCACCCCCTCCATCTTCACTGCCCCGTTGGGGATTACCACATCCCCCAGGGACACCTTGGGAGATACGGACGCACAGGTGCCCACACGCATCATGGTGTCCGCGCCGCACTGGTGCAGTTCCTCAACCGCAATGGCAGCAGAAGGTCCACCAATCCCGGTGCTGGTCACAGCCACCATGGTACCATCCAGTTCCCCTACGAATGTCCTGTATTCCCTGTTATAGGCGATCTCCCTTGGATTGTCAAAATATGCCGCTATCTTTTCCGTACGCTCCGGGCTTCCCGGAAGGAACACATACCTTCCCACATCCCCGGCTTCCAACGCAATGTGCATCATTTTCTTTCCCATAACATTTCTCCTTTATCCCTTTTTATTTATCTGGCTTATGGGCCTGCTACGGTTATCCTGCGCCGCCGCGTCCGTTCCCTATATAAGTCCGGCCCGTTCCCCCAGATATCTGCCCGACTCCTGGGCCTGGGCCATCACATCCTCTGCGTCCATGGAAATGACCCTGCGCTCCCTCATGACCCATCTGCCGTCCACGCACATACCGCATACATCCGCACCCAGGGCGCTGTACACCAGCGCCGCGTACAGTTTATCCGCCCGGTTTCTTATAAGAGGCACAAGGCGCGGGCTTGTCGTATCCATTACAATAAAATCCGCCTTCTTACCAATCTCCAGGCTTCCCCTGTCCCCTTCGCATCCCAGCGCCCTGGCGCCCTCTATGGTAGCCATCCTGACTGCCTCGCGGGCCGGAAGGAATTCCGCATTGTGAAGCTGCATCTTCTGGATCAGGCTTCCGGTCCTTAAATCCCGCAAAAGGTCCAGGCTGTTGTTGCTCTGCGCCCCGTCCGTACCAATGGATATCTGTATGCCCCGCTCCTTCATGGCCTTCATGGGCATGATGCCCGATACCAGCTTCAGGTTACTGACCGGATTATACGACACATGTACATTGTATGTCCGAAATACATCCATATCCTCCTCCGACAGGTGGATGCAGTGGGCCGCCAGGACCTTCTGTCCAAAAACCCCCAGGCTCTCCAGCCACTTCACAGGAGACAGGCCGTACCGCTCCATGATCTGGGCATTCTCATCCTCTGTCTCGGATATGTGGGTATGGATCAGCAGGTCATATGAATCCGCCAAGTCCACCACCTTCTTAAACAGATCCCCGGACACGCTATATGGGGCATGCGGGCCGATACACGGCGTAACCCTGGTCCCTCCTGCACGGCCGTGCCAGTGTTTCACAAAATCCGCCGCCTTTTCAAAGGAATCCCCGCCCTCCGCGGTTGACCAGTCAAAGACAGACGCAGCCAGATAACAGTTAAGCCCGCTCTCCGACGCGGCCCTTGCCACATCCTCCGCAAAATAAAACTGGTCCGCATACGTGGTGATTCCTGACCGGATGAACTCCAGACATGTCATTCTGGCAGCATTATATGCAATCTGCGGATTCAAATGCTTTTCCGCAGGCCACATGGCATGGTTGAGCCAGTCCATCAGTTCCATGTCATCCCCCAGGTTCCTGAACACGGAGGAGTGGGAATGGGTGTGGGTATTCACAAGTCCCGGCAATACCAGATGGCCCTTCAGGTCGATTATCCGGTCTTTTGCAATGACTGTCCCGCTGTCCGGGTCTGGCTCCTGTCCTACCTTATCATCCAAACGCTCCTGTCTTTCTTGGCCCGCATTTCCTTCCAATGGCTCCTGTCCTGCCTGGCCCGCCTTACCTTCCAGCCACCCCTGTCCTTCCAGTTCCTCCTCAGGCCCAATCCACTGAATCCTGCCGTCCGCTACAATCATGGCTCCGGCTTCGTACACCCGGTCCTGCCCGTCAACTGTGAGTATGGTGCAGTTTTTAATTGCAAATGCGTCCTTCATAGCCCAGCCTTCTTTCTAAATCCGGAAAAACCCCAATATTACTATGACTTGTTATACCGCCCCGGCGTCATGTCCTGGAACACGGAGAACAGCCTGCGCACAGCTTTTACGGAATCCACTTCCACGCACACGGCGATTTCCTCCCGGTCAAGGTCCGGGACAAACCCGTTGTCAGTCTTAATCATGCCTTTAAATGCCTCATTCTCATATTCCACCCCTGCCCTGACCATCTTAAACATACCCAGGGACGGGTCCTCCGCTATCAGTACGGCCAGCGGGTCATGGACCACACATGCATTGGCCATGCCCATGGATACCCGGTGGAATTCAAAATAGAACTTAAGCACATCCTTTATATACCCTGCAATGGGCCTGCACTCTTCCAGGCAGTATGTACACAGGTTCTCCACATCCCTGTCCGTGATGAATGTCTTCATGGTCACATCCAGGCCGGCCAGCATCAGGTTGAATCCTGCCTTGAACACAATATCCGCCGCCATGGCATCCCCGTAGATGTTAGCTTCCGCATAAGGAGTTATATTGCCGGGTGCATTGAGGGTGCCGCCCATGGACACCACCTTCTTCACCTTCCCGGGAAGCTTTGGGTCCTTCCTGAGGGCCAGGGCCAGGTTGGTCATCCTGCCTGTGGTTATGATAATCAGTTCTCCCTTAAGTTCCTCTGCCTTCCTTATAATGAAATCACTGGCAGACTCCTCAAGAGGTTTCTGGCTGCTCTCTGGAAGTTCCACGTTGCCAATCCCATTATCCCCATGGATGAATGCGGGCGCCGACTCAAACACCCCCTCCAGGGATTCATTGGCTCCCACAGCCACCGGCACCTCATAGCCGCAGCCTGAAAGTTTTATTAATCGCAAGGAGTTGTCCGCAGACTGTTCCGCATTGTTATTACCGAAACATGTGGTAATCCCTTCCACGTGGAAATTCGGGGACCTGAGTGCGTATAATATGGCCAGGGAATCATCCACTCCCGTATCCGCGTCAATAATAATCCGTTTCATAAATCCATACTCCTTTTCATTCGCTTCATCTTGTATGTCCAGTTTACAACATGGCAGCCAAGTTGTCAACATGGTATCACTAGTTTTTTATGCTAAATGTATAGTTTTTTAGTCAATCCAGCATATATTTTTTTAATATTGCCTAATTATTTTTTAGGTCTTTTCTATTTTGACCAAAAATTTTGGGCATTCTGTCCTTGCATAACCCGGGATTTTATGTTAAACTAATAGCGTTGCGATGCCTGTATAAGTTCATAATCGGATGAACGTATCTACCAGCTACCGGAATAGTTGACTACATGCTTCTATTTTGTATACTGGCTTTTTTTATGTAAAAAACCATGCACCACACAGAAACGCTTAAAATGCAAGCGAAAGGAGTTATTATTATGAATCCAACCAACAACTTCGACGTAATCATCATTGGCGCAGGTCCTTCCGGCATCTTCTGCGCATACGAACTCATCCAGAAAAAACCTGATATGAAGATTCTGATGGTGGAAAAAGGACGCCCCATCGAGAAACGCGTATGCCCCAAGCGCACCACCAAAGTCTGTGTAGGATGTAAACCATGTTCCATCACAACAGGATTCGCAGGCGCAGGCGCATTTTCAGATGGAAAACTGTCCCTGTCACCGGACGTGGGCGGCAACCTTCCCGAAATCCTGGGCTATGACAAGACCGTGGAACTGTTAAATGAATCCGACAACATTTACCTGAAATTCGGAGCCGATACCAATGTGTACGGCATAGATAAACAGAAAGAAATAGAAGAAATCCGCCGCAAGGCCATCAATGCTAACTTAAAGCTCATCGAATGCCCCATTCGCCATCTGGGAACAGAGGAGGGTTACAAGATTTACACCCGTCTCCAGGAACACCTTCTGGCCCAGGGCGTCGTCATGGAATTCAACACCATGGTAAAGGATATCATCATCGAGGGCGACACGGTGAAAGGCGTCATCACGGATAAGGATGAGACCTATCACGCGCCTGAGATTGTAGCTGCCATCGGACGCGAAGGCTCCGACTGGTTCTCCCACATCTGCGGTGACCATGGCATTGAAACCCAGGTAGGGACCGTGGACATCGGCGTCCGCGTTGAGGTAAGGGACGAGGTCATGAAGTTCCTCAATGAGAACCTGTATGAAGCCAAGCTGGTATACTACACCCCCACCTTTGATGACAAGGTCCGCACCTTCTGCACCAACCCATCCGGAGAGGTTGCCACGGAGTACTACGAGAACGGCCTGGCCGTTGTCAACGGACATGCCTACAAGTCCAAGGAATACAAGACCAACAACACCAATTTCGCCCTGCTGGTGAGCAAGAACTTCACCAAGCCGTTTAACGAGCCGATTGAATACGGCAAGCACATTGCACAGCTCTCCAACATGCTCTGCGGCGGCCGTATCATGGTACAGACCTTTGGTGACTTCCAGAGAGGACGCCGCACAACCGAAGAGCGCCTCTGCCGCAACAACCTGATACCAACCTTAAAGGACGCAGTACCCGGTGACCTGTCCCTGGTATTCCCTCACCGCATCATGACCGATATTAAGGAAATGCTTCTGGCCCTTGATAAAGTCACCCCAGGCATTGCCAGCGATGAGACACTGCTCTACGGCGTGGAGGTTAAGTTCTATTCCAACAAAGTAGTTGTGAACACGGATTTTGAGACCAGCGTGAAAGGACTGCGCGCCATCGGCGACGGGGCATCCGTTACCAGGGGGCTGCAGCAGGCTTCTGCTAATGGGATTAGCGTGGCACGGAGTATATTGGCTAAATAAAAATAGATGGCAATCCATCAATCATTAAGGGGGGACAATCATGACACAGGATTTTATCAATACCCTTCCAAAAGTGGAACTTCATGTCCATCTGGAAGGAACATTAAGCCTTGAACTGATTCTGGAACTGGCTGAAAAGAACCGGATGGAGCTTCCAAGGCCAAAGGAAAATTTGTTTCAATTCACAGGACTGGCAGACTTTCTGGAGATGCTTAACTGGACCTGCTCCCTTGTAAAAGACGGAGCGGATGCAAGCAGACTGGCCTATAGCTACGCCAGATATGCATCATCCCAGAACATAATGTATGCAGAGGTAATGACCAATCCCACCCACTGGAAGTCCCTGTCATATCCGGACCTGATTGAGAACATACTGGAGGGCTTTGACAAGGCATATGATGACGGCTACTGCGACTGCCGTCTGCTGGTATCACTCCTCCGTTCCCAGACAAGGCGTGAATCCCTGGAACTGGTACGTTATATGAAAGCGCACCGTCATCCCCGTCTGCTGGGTCTTTCCGTGGACGGCAACGAAGCCGCTTCCCCCCAGTCCAGCCAGGTCCTCTATGAGGCATTCCTGGAAGCCAGGAATGCCGGTTTCGGCATCACGGTCCATGCTGGCGAGTCTTCTCCCGCAGAAGGGGTAACCGAAGCGCTGGATATATTGGGCGCCATGCGTATCGACCACGGCGTACGGGCAATCTCAGACCCGGATCTGTTAAAACGCCTTGCAGACGGACAGATTACCTTAAACACATGTCCGACATCCAACTTGATGGAACTCTACAAAACAATGGACGAACATCCGCTGAAGGATTTATATAATCTGGGAATACCTGTGACCGTAAGCACGGATGACCCTGAACTTTTCCGGATTGACCTCTGCCAGGAACTTGAACGGGCAGCCTTGGCCTGCGGCTGGACCGAAAAGGACCTGATCCGTATCCAGGAAAATGCAGTCCGCGCCAGCTTCTGCGATGAAAGCACCAAACAGATGCTTCTGGAAAAGCTGGATGTATTCTGCCGGTTCTTTGGATTACCCACCTGATCAGGCGTCCCATGCCGGAACATCATAAGGGAGCCACTGCAAATGCAGATGAATCATCCGCATTTGCAGTGGCTCCTATCTTTTTATCTGGCATAACCCCTAACCCTTAAGCATATAGTTAGATAAATAAAATCAAAAGGTTTCCTAGTATATGAATATACGGAATAAAAGCGCCCTTATCATATCAATACTTATCCCCCTGGCCGTTGGTTCGATATCCGCCTTAATCAGCGGAAACATGGCATCTTATTCTGCATTAAATAAACCTGCAATCAGTCCTCCTGGATATATTTTTCCGATTGTCTGGACCATTCTTTATATACTGATGGGAATTTCCGCATATATCGTTTATTCTTCAAATAGTCCCAATAAGGCCAAAGCATTATTAATTTACGGCATCCAACTATTCTTCAACTTTTGCTGGAGCATTCTTTTCTTTGGTTTTAATCTTTACCTGTCAGCTTTTATCTGGCTCATTGCATTAATTATCATAATAATCATTATGATAAGGGAGTTTTACACCGTCATACCGCTTGCCGCTTATTTACAGGTTCCGTATTTGATATGGTGTATATTTGCTGCGTATTTGAATCTGTTTATATTCATTATGAACTAATCCATACAGAAGCCGTCTGATGAATCAGTGGGGGATTAAAAATACCCTCCCTTCCCCACAACCTCCGTGGGTGTCATGCCCTTTAATATCATCTGTTTTATATCCTTCTCATTCCTCTGGATTTCTTCCGCCCTCAGCAATACATCATATGCTTTTTCCCTTGGTACACAGATTACCCCATCTATATCCCCAAATATAATGTCACCGGGGAAAATCCTGACGTTCCCAATCATCACCGGCATCTGATAGCCAATCATCCGGAACCTTCCCAACATGCCATTGGAAGACCTGTATTTGCAGAATACAGGAAACTCCTGTGCCAGGACCTTATCCGTATCCCGAACCCCGCCATCCACAACCGCGCCTCTGCATCCGCGCTGTTTTGATGCCATTGTCATGATTTCCCCCCATTGGGCGGACTCATTGTCACAGCTGGTATCCCATACCACTATGGATTCCGGATGCACCGATTCCAGCATCTGTGCCCGGAATTCCATTTCATTGGCAAGCGTCAGGTTTTTTGACCCCTTGACCGTAAATGCAATCCCTGCCACCTTCATATGTTCCTTCAGCGGAATGATATTGGTAGGGAGCGTCTGGTAAAGCAGTCCATCTTCCCTAAGCACATCATTCACAGCCGAAGTAAATACATGCTCATACCTGTCACAAAGTTCTTTATCCGATATGGGAAACAATACTGGTTCCCGCGCTTTCTCATTTTCATTTATCAGTTTATCAAGGTTCATTCCTAATCCTCCAATCCATTATCAAACACATAATATGTCTCTTGACTGTATATCTGGCCTTTTTGCAAAACCGGTTTGGAAAAGCAGTTACAATTAACTGCATCCGGTGCGAATTGCGGCTCCAGACAGATTCCCTGGCAGGGTCCATAAACCGCTCCCTGTTTTCCCATTGTCCTCTCCGGTATCAGATAACCGGTGTAGTACTGAAGGGCTGGCATGGAACTACTCATCCTGAGTGATATCCCGCTTTTTTCACCTGTCAGCCATGCATGGGGGCGCAGACCTTTCCCGTCCGGAAGGAAGCAGGCGCTCCTAGGGACAGGAAGCCTTCCTACTTCCCCCACTGCCCGCATACGGTTCATATCATATTGCGTTCCCTCAACCTCCTTTATTATCCCTATCGGAAGTCCATTGGCATCCAAAGGCACATACATCCGTGCCGGGATTTCGATTCCGTGTTTTACGGCCGTCCCTGTCCCATGTCCGTTCAGGTTAAAATATGTATGGTTTGTCAGATTGCAAAGCGTATCTGCATCTGATTCCGCCATATACTGTATCCTGACAGCATGCTTTTCCACAGTAAAACGCATACTCACAACCAGATTACCTGGATATCCTTCTTCTCCGTCCGCGCATCTGCATGTGAACAGAAGGCTATTCCCGTCCTGAGCTACATCCCATATTTTCCGGTCCAACCCGCACACCCCGCCATGGATATGGTTAGGCGGGGAGTTGAGGCTGAGCTGATAATGAATTCCATTCATCAAAAAACGGCCATTACGGATCCGGTTACAGCACCGTCCTATGGTTGCCCCAAAATGAAGACGGCTTCTTTCATATTCCAGGACCGTATCAAATCCTGTGACAACATCCAGCATCTGCCCAATCTTATCTTTAACGCGCATGCTTTGTATGACTGCACCGTAGGTTAATATGGAAATTCCAATCTCCTCATGTTCCATACGAAAGCAATCCACCGGGTGCCCATTTGACAGCCTTCCCCACTCATGACAGCTTATTTTCATATCCTGCCTCATGGTTTTTCATCCAGGACATCTGCAATCCACATTGCATTCGTGCAAGGACATTGGTTCCAGGTCATACGGTCCCTCGAACCCACAGTTCCCCAGGATGCCGGATGCCAGCGCTATGGACAGAGGATAGAACCAACTGCCCAGCATGATTTTTGTCCGTGCCGGATCCTCATCACGATATTCCTCCGCGGCCCGTTTCTCCCCCTCTTTCCATATGAAGTGAGGTCTGGACTTCCACTGTTCCGGCCTGCTGTCCTTTCTATGTATGGTAAATCCAATCCCATCTTCAGACATATGCATCTGCACATGTTCAAGATATTTTACGGCAGCGGCCTTTATATCATCTTTCCTGTAATCCGTAAGGCGGGACAGGTTGTAGAGCATATACGCCCCATCAAAATCCGGGCAATCGGAGCCGCCGGGCCAGAAAGAGCCATCCTGGTTCTGGCAGGCCAGCGTCGAATCAACACTCTGCTCCAAATACCTGTATTCCCATCCCTGTGCAAAATAGGTAGGAAGGACATGGATGGTCCCAAACTGTCCGTTGAGCAGTCCCGCCCCCAGCTGACATCCCCAATAACCTGTTTTAGGGTCCAGCAGCTCTTCTAATGCGGGATACATTGCATCCCTCATCAACTCATCAATATAAGGAACACCATACCAGTCGCGAAGACACAACAACGCAGTTGTTAGGGCGCATATCTGGTTTCCAGCTGCCCATGAATTGCTCCAGTCATAATGCTTCACATACTGGTACAGGGCATCTTTGTCCAGCAACGGTTCCAGAAACGTAAGTTCCTTCTCCGGTCTGCGTTTCAATACACGCAGCGTCCATAGCATACCCCGCGTAAAATGCCAGATGGGTTCCAGTTCCTCAATTGAACGCACCCTTGTCCTATCTCCAGGTTTATTTGAAAAATATCCCGTATCGCACTGATATTGCATCACCTGGCCGGCCCACTGGTCCAATACGTCATCCGGCAGCTTGTGGAGCTCACCGAACAGCGCCATGATATGCGCGGCATGATAACATCCGTAGGCGCTTGGCTTTGTTTCGCACGCCTCTTTTTTATATACCCCAGGCTGGTCCCCATACTTCATGGCATCCACAAAAGCCAGGGCCTGCTGTCTAACCTTCTTATATCCCTCGGATTCATTCTGATTATATATCACTGTTATCCCCCCCTAATAACAATATCTTTCACCCCGGTTGTTTTCGTAAACCCCATTCTCACCGCTAAGTGTAAAGGTATCTGTCTGATTTCCATTATGTACTTCAAACTTAAGCCTGGAAAAATGCGCTCCGTCCCCATTACTGTCCAGTACATCTATCCTTACCGGCGTCTCAGATTTCCCGTGGACATTAAGAATCCACACGTAATCAACACATCTGGCCTTCTGATCTGCCGGACGCGGGGTAAATCGGACCGCGCTGCCCGGTTTTCCTTCCATCTTCTGGTCCGGCAGGATATGATAAGCCGTGTGAAGCCTTGCATCCTCCTTATCAAATCCGGAAAGTGCAGGATAGATATATTCTATCTTCAGATTAGCCATTGGCCGTTCAATCATCAACTCATTGCCGCATTCTTTAAACACGCTTTTTCCGTCACTCTGATTTATATTAAAACCATTGTTCAGCCCGCCCACCACATTCGATACATCCACATGGTCCCAGATAACAAAATAGTCTGGTCTCACATACCATACCCTTCTTACAAATGCATTTAACTCCGGCTTATAGCAACGGTGGGCATCCGATGAAACATATGAGACATGCTCCGCAAAATTCCTTCCTGTTATATATGCCTGATTTTGAAAGGACCTGCAGTTCCTGGCCTCATCAAACAGCATACCTGCCTCCAGAAATTCGAGATTCTGGTTCATCCCTCCCACATTCACAGTATTATGGGCCGCGGTTGAGGTGTCATAGACCCTGTGTGCTTTCCCGCGATAACAGGAATGTCCGGGATCCACAAGGAAATATTCTCCTTTTGAATACAGGCATATGCTGTTTTTATCATAATGCTCATGGGATGATGACCTTCCTCCCCCGCCGCTCTGAAGCGCGAACACCGTGTCCCCGCCCAGTTCGCCGCAGTGTTTCCAGGAATCCCTTAGGTACACAAAACCAGTATCTGCAAAATATGCGGATGCTGACATTCCCAGCTCATGGGGCGACCGGGCAGGAAGCGTGTCATCATCCAATGCCAGCAAAATACTGTTACAGGTATGCCACACATGGTGAAGGCCGTCCGGCCGGTCCAGACCGCTCAGCAAAAATGTATTGATGTACCACTGGGCCAGAGGCATTTTAAAAATACGTGAAAACAGCAATGCCTCAGGTGCTTCCATCTGAAAAACATAAGGACAATCATACTGATTGACTGCCACTGCCACGGGTTTCCCAAAGCCCTCCAGCCTGTATATGCCTACCTGATTATAAATGGCCCAGTTAAGGGCCCGGCCCATATGCCAGGTACCGGGAATCTCTTCCCCTAATACCACTTTAGCAGCATACAGGCCAAAGAACAGGCAATTTACAGGATAGGCCCAGTAATGATAGGATTCCCCATAACTTCCATCATCCTCCACCTTGCCCATCCAAAGGGATAATCCTTTTTTTGCGGCTTCTATCTGTACCTTAAATTGATTCCTTTCATCCATGACCAGGGACGCCAGCATGAGTCCGGTCGAAATCACACACAGGTGGTTCATGACCCAGTTTTCAGCCTGGAAGCGGGCCGAGTTGTAAAGAAGGGGGATTGCCTTTTCCCTCAGCGCATGTTGGACTATATCCCTGCATTCTTTTGAAAGATATTCATACCCCCAGTCATATGCAATTGAAATCCCCATGGCAAGCTGGGCTGTTTCAAGTTCGCCTGCAGGCAGTTCCTCCCCACGATACAGGATGGTCCGGGGCCGGTTAGGATATTGCGGTCCCTGCCAGAATTCCAGATTCTCCTTACATATAGTCATTAATATATGGTTCAGCGCTTTTATATGCCTCTCCTGTCCCTCTATCATTACAGATAAGGCCAAATCCATTAAACGGTTCCGTACATAGTACCAAATAGTAAACGTATCCCCGTCCCACATCAACTTGCTATTGTCTGCAATGCGGTCCGCAGTGCCGCATATGTCAGTCCATAAACCTTGGTACCGCTCATCCCCGGTCCGGTCTTTGATTATGTCAATATACCTGCTGTCAAAAAACAGTCCTGCCCCAAGCTGTCCCATCCCTATCCTCCTGTACGTCAGCCTCTATAATATTCAAAGGATTCAAACATTACATCATGATACACAATACGGCTGTCACGGGTTATTATAAATTCCACCAGTTCAGCAACATCCTGGGCCCTCATGAATTTTGTGCGTTTCTCAGGAGAAATACGGCCCTCAAAGAAGGTTGTGTCCGCCGGACCGGGATTCAGCGTTGTAAACCTGATATTATTCCCCTTTAGCTGCTGCGCCAGGCTTTCCGTAAACATATTAACCGCTGCCTTGGCTGCGCTGTACTGGGGAGATTTTGGATTTGCCCGCTTAGAAGCCATGGAACCAAAGTTAATCACCATAGCACCTTTATCCTTGTCCGTATATCTGATGAATTCCCTTGTAGCCTGATACATCCCCTTAACGTTTACGTCCATGACCAAATCATACTTCTCTGGTGTTAAATCCGCCAAATCCGCGGTAACGGAAAGACCTGCAAAATTAATCAGGATATCAAGCACGCCAAACCGCTCTGCTGTCTCCTTCATAAAATGTCCTACCTGCTCATTGGATGTAACATCCACTACCTCTGCATATACCGAAGCGCCTTTTTCTTCCAATCTCCCTTTTAAGTTTTCCAACGCCGGCCCATCCACGGAACACAACGCCAGGTTCACGCCTTTTCCCGCCATCTGCATAGCACTGGCTGAGCCAATCCCACCGCTGGCTCCCATCATCACGATTGTCAAACCTTCTATCTTCCTCATATTAATCCTCCTCGCTTAAAACAATCAGAACAATCAGCACGGATACTGCATAAGTCTTGGGATAAACAGTGTAATCTCAGGAATATATGTAATCAGCAAAAGTGCTATAACCATCATTAAATAAAAAGGGATCATGGCTTTTACAAGCTTCTCTACCCTCACTCCCGATATCCCGCTGCCAATATAGAGCACCGCTCCCACGGGCGGCGTTATCAGCCCAATCCCCAGGTTCAGTACCATAATCGCGCCAAACTGCACAAGGCTTACTCCCAGTGCATTCAGTATGGGAACCAGAACCGGGGTAAGGATAATGATAATGGAACTCATCCCCATCATTGTCCCCAATACCAGCATCAGCAGGTTAATAAGCAGGAGCAGAAGATATTTATTGGTTGTAAGTGAAAGCAGCGCCGATGCTACCATATTGGGAATCCTGAGATATGCTACCAGCCATCCAAAGGAATAGGCCATTGCAATTAACACCATGATAATTGAAAGGGTTTTGATGGACCGGGTAGCAACCTTGAAAAAATCCCTGATTCTCATACTCCTATTAATGAATACCGCCACGATAAACGCCCAAAGCACTGCCACGGCCGCTGCCTCCGTGGCCGTCATCACCCCAAAACACACGCCAGCCACTATAATCAAAACAGTAATCAGACCAGGAATTGCGTCTATTGCAGCTTTAATAGTTGGTTTTAAAGAAAATTTCTCACTGATTGGATATCCTCTTTGCCTAGCCACAAAATAACTGTAAATCATCAGGACCAGCCCCAGGAGCACGCCGGGTATAAGACCTCCAATCAGTAGGGCCCCAATAGAAACCCCTCCGGCCGCGCAGGCATAAATCACCATGTTATGGCTGGGAGGTATCAACATGCCCTGGACTGCGCTGGACATGACAAGGGCAGTTGAAAAATCATCCTCATACCCCTGGTCCACCATCATCTTTAGCTCAATTGGCCCCAAAGACGCAACATCTGCAGTTGCCGAACCAGAGATGGCTCCAAAAAACATGGATGCCAATACATTTACCATTGCCGCACCTCCGTGAAGCCAACCTACCAGGCAATTAGCAAGCGTGATTAACCGGTCTGATATCCCTCCATTGCTCATCAGGTCGCCAGCCAGTATGAAAAAAGGGACTGCCATAAAAGTAAAAACATTGGTGCCGGTAACCATACCTTGGAAAACCAGGGCAATATTCAGTTTCAGGTAATACATGGTTATAACCGATGCACACCCCATTGCAATACCAATTCCCATGCGCAGCAGCATGAACACAAGGAATGTACCTACTAAAAGTATAATTGCAGTTATTTCAGTGCTCATCCTCATCCCCCCTGTACAGACGTATCATGTATCCAATATCACATAAAGCAATACAAAATCCAGATACGGGAATTGAAAGATAAAGCCATCCTTTTGAAATCCTCATTGCCGACATAACCGTTCCCGATACCAGCCTGACCAGCGTTATCCCATATCCAATCATCAATAAGGCAAAAACCATAACAACAATTCCCGAACATACCTTTATGCATCTTACAGCCTTACCAGGAAGGAATTTATCCACAATTTCCATCTTCACATGTGTATCATCCCGGACAGAAAGGGATATACTCAGCAGTGAAAACCAAACCATGCAGAACAATGCCAGTTCCTCCGTGCCCATCGGTACATAAGAGAAAAAATATCTGCCAAAAACCATAATCAGGATAGCGATTACTTGGATTGTAATAGCCCCCACACAGATAGCATTAATCAGTCTTTCAACCCAGCCCTCTAATATATCAAACCATTTTTTAGGTACCTCTTTTTCCAATCTACCCTCACCCGCCTGTCTTCCCTTTTCCTTCCGTTAAACCAGTGCCATTATTCCGTCACCGCACGGATTCTTTCTACCATATCCGTCAGATTGGATGCATTGGCCTCATAAACAGGTGCCATGGCCTCTGCCCATTTTTCCTTATCTGAGAGTTCTATGATTTCTACCCCTGCTTCTGCAATCTTTGTAAGGTACTCTTTTTCAGCCTTCAGGATTTCCGGCTTTGCATCGGTAACAGCATCCGCCCAGCTTTCCCTTAGAACGGTCTGAAGTTCCGGCTCCAGATTATTCCAAATGGACTTAGAGAAAATAATGACCAGTGTATTATAGGTATGCTCATCCAACGTAAGGTATTTACTTACCTCATAGAATTTATTATTGTAATAAGCTGCCACTGGCTGCTCTGCTCCATCCACAATGCCTGACTGTATGGCAGAATACATCTCAGAAGTAGATGTGGGTGTCGGGGAGGCCCCCAATGCAATGGCCATATCATTATCAACCTTAAAGGACTGTACCCTGAGCTTCATCCCTTTTACATCTTCCAGTTTCCGTATGGGTTTTTTATCTATTGTAAAAAAATTACGCGCACCATCCGGATAATACCCAAATCCAATAAGCTGTGAATCACTGTCTGTAATATTCCTCAGCAGTTCCTCGCCAATTTCCCCAAACAGCACATTCCATCTCTGCTCGTAACTGGAGAACAGGTATGGCAGTCCTAAGACCCCCATATTCTCAATTCCCATATCAGCCAGGTTTGCAGGCTGGTTCATACACATATCCAATGCCCCCATCTGAGCCTGTTCAGCCATTTCAGATACATTGCCTAACTGAGAGGCCGGGAAAATCTGGACCTCTACCTTGCCCCCTGTTGCCTTGGATACCCGGTCAGAAAAATCCTTCATGGTCGTGACAACCAAGGTCCCCTCCGCACTGGTCGTACCAAAACGCAGCGTCATAGCAGGAAATTCATGTGACCCTGCATCCTCCTGGGGCTGGGCCTCTGAGGCAGGCGCCGTCGTTCCCTTTGCTGCTGTTTCCGCTGGCTGCGCTGTTGATTCCTTAGGATTTCCAGCCGTTCCTGCACACCCTGTCATCATTACTGCTGTTAATGTAATCCCGAGCCATCTTTTCCATTTCTTCATATTGCTCCTCCTTTTACATTGATTTTTATTTGCTTCCATTCCGTTTCCTATAATCCCATTATAAGAAGATTCCTATATCGCGTAAATTTTGGTTTTTTGCTTTTCCCTTTTGTTTTTTATAAACTTTTCTATTTTTATGCCCCCGGCTCCCTATCTGTATTCTTTTTAGCCAAAAAAATAAGGGCCCCCGTGCCCTTATCCTGTCTTGTTTGCCCCGATTCCCTTTTTTCTGTATTCAGATGCAGTCAGGCCATAGTGCTTCTTAAAAATCGTGCTGAAGTAATCTGCATTCGGATACCCCACTGCTTCCGATACTTCCGCTATGGTCATTCTGGTGTCTAATAACTGCCTGGCTGTCTCCATACGCACCGTTACCAGATATTCCTTGAAATTAATCCCTTCTACTTTCTTAAACAGTTTACTCAGGTATGGCGCAGAAAACCCGACCTGCTCAGCAATGCTTTCCAAAGAAATATCTTCTGATAGACTGATCTGGATGCTCTCTTTTACTTTTTCAATCACCTTATTTATTTCGTCCTGCTGATCCAGCTTCAGTATGGATGCGTAATCCTGGATATATTCATCAAACAATGGTATCATCTCTGAAATATGCTGCATCTGCTCAATCCTGAAATCCATCTGCTGTTTCTTTTCCGTGGTCCTCCTCCTTCCAAGGGACTGGAACACCTTCCTGTCTATCTGACGCCACAAATATGCGCAGTATCCTCTATGCTGCAGCATATCCTGTCCATTCTGCCCTATCTGTTCGGCAATCTGTCCCAGGCATCTGTAAATATCCGGCCTGTTGCTCCGCAATATGGCTGCAATCAGCTCGTTCTCCAGACTATACAGCTGCAGAACCTGATAATTATACGTTTCCTTCCTCGGATAGTGGTTATAAAGCTGTTCCTCAGCCTCCCGGTACATTTGGGGAAGCCTGGTATAATCCGCAGAGTCATGACCGTCGCTGATAAGGATATCCCTCTTCTCCAGTCCGGGTATCTGACTTGCCATCATAGTCCCAATCCAGTCAATATCCACGGCCTGTCCTTCCGCCATGAAACAGAGGCATACCAGATTTTTTCCAATAAGCCGGGATGCCATTTCTACCGGACCAAACTCCAGCCTTGATAATAAGGACATATTACGCCGGTCCAGGCTTTGACGTTCCGGCATCCTGAATATCACACAGTGATATATGAGGTTTCTCCATTGATTGCGGTGTGTAATATAATCCTCAACCCATTCTGCCCGGAAAGTTCCAACTATCATATAATCCAAAAGTTCCTTCTTGGCATATTCATCAATCTCATTCAACATTTTCCTGTTCTTTGTATCCGACCTCATCCTCTGCCTCTGCTGGCTGAGTCCTGCCGCCACATTCCTGACAGCATGATATAGTTTCTGAGTATTACAGGGTTTAAGAAGATAATCCACTGCCCCCAGCCTAAGTGCGTCCTGGGCATAGGAAAACTCATCATAAGCAGATACGATAATGGCCTTCACATCCTTTGAGCGTTTACGTATTTCCCTCAATGCATCCAGACCGGACATCTGTGGCATCTGTATATCTATAATCAATAAATCAGGATGATGTATGTCATACAGACGTACCGCATCCTTTCCGTTATTAGCCTGGAATACAATTTCCAGGGGCACCCCGGATTTACCCAGCAAAAAAGTCATGGCATCGCATTCAATTTTCTCATCATCCACGATTCCTATCTTCATCCATCTGCCTCCTCCCTGCTGGAATCACGATTGTAACAACGGTTCCCAGACCCAGGTTGCTTTCTATTCCTACCAGCCCCGGCTTTCCATAAAAATATTCCATTCTCTGTATCACGTTGCGCATTCCTATACCCGTACTATCCCGGCTGATTTCCTCGTATTCACCACGCCCAAACCGCTCTAATATGTCTGTGGGGATTCCCTTCCCATTATCCTGGACCAGAACCATGGCTCCGTCGCTACAGGCCCGCACCTCTATACTGATTGTGCCATTTTCAGTCAGGCTTTCCATTCCATGCTGAATGGAATTCTCTACAATGGGCTGGAGAATCAACGGGGGAACCCTAAGTGAATTTACATCCACGCTGTCTTCTATATCCATGATAAAGTTAATACGGTCCCTAAAACGAATCCGCTGGATACCAACATAAGATTCCAATACGCTCCACTCCTCTGCCAATGTCACTCCTGATTTATTACCTATGGAGTATCTCATGATATTCGAAATGGACTCTACCAGCAAAATGGTATCCTCATTCCTTCCCAAAAGAGCGGTCCTGCTGATTGCATTTAATGTATTAAAAAGAAAATGAGGATTAATCTGCATCTGCAGGGCCCTGTACTGCCAGTCCTTTGCCTCCTGCTCTTTTTTTAATGCCTGCAGCCGCTCATGGGCGTACTCACGCTCTATCTGAGCCTTTTCCTTAAGGCCGTCAATATATTCACATATGCTGTTCTTCATATGGTTAAAAGCAGCAACAATCTCATTTATTTCAACATACCTGCCCAGCGAAAGGTCTGGCAGGTTCCAGTCTCCCTGAGCAAGCAGCTGTGCCCGTCCAAGTACGCGGCCCGACTCCCTTGCTCCCTGCCGGAACCAGTAATATGCAACAATGATTGTACCTACTGCCAGTAATCCTGCCAGTATATTCCTCCATATAATTACATTTTTCACCTGATTCAGCATTATATTGTAGGATTCACTTTTATACTTTAAAAAAACAGTGGTCAGCTCCGAAAGGTGATTCTGAGCCACCTCCCCCTGCTTTTTAATACCAAGCACCGGGTCAAAATAAAGTGAGTATACCGTGTCCTTACTAGCCACATCTTCCACTTTTTCATAAAAGGTCTCCAGCATCACAGACAATGTCCTGTAATAAAAACGGCTGTCAGAATCAGCCAATGACTCCTCCCCAATCGGCTCCAGCAGCTGTTTCAGCCTGGCCCTCCCATCCTGCAGCCGCTCCTTGGCATCCGGGTCAGTATAAATAAGATACTGTTCTACACCAGAGCGTATCCCCGTCAGTTCGGTCTGGGCTTCCGCCAGGTTTCCATACCGTTCAAGTACGGATTGGCATTCATGCACTAGGCGGTTCTCAATATAGGAAGAACCAAAAGCAAGAATCAGTATGACCACTGCGCATAATCCACTGAAAAGCTGGATGGAACGGCTGAGTCTGATTGTCTTTGTCTGTACCTTATTCCTCATTGTCATCCCCCGTGAATCACAAATCACCTTTAAACAAAACAAGAGCCGTTCATCTGTCATCCAGTAACGGCTCTCACTTTTAATTTACATATATACTATGCCATTCCCTCCTCAGCCGCCTCATTCTCCAACAGGGTAGTCTCATACTTATTCAGAATAATGGTCTGAATCATATCCCTTGTATTGGAGTTAATGGGATGGGCGATATCACGGTATTCCCCATCCGCGGCCTTGCGGCTTGGCATCGCTATGAATAAACCCTTCTCCCCCTCGATAACCTTGATGTCATGAATGACGAATTCATTGTCCAGGGTGATGGAAACAATTGCTTTCATCTTCCCTTCCTTTTCTACCCGTCTCACTCTCACGTCCGTAACCTGCATGTTCTTATACCCCTTCCGTCTTATCCCGCATCATCCGCAGGCGCGCTCCCCGTGCGCATTCCCGCGGTCAGATACGTCTTATAATGTATACCTCTCGTTCTTCTCCACGACGATTTTGATGTTCTCCGGTGTGCCGATATGTGTGGTGTTGGCCCGGATTGTATCCCTGCTCTCAACGATGCAGTTCTCAATCACAGTGTTATCCCCAATATAAACATCGTTCAGGATAATGGAATTCTTAATCACACAGTTATTGCCCACATATGCCTTTTTAAAGAGAATGGAATTCTCAACCGTGCCGTTTAAGATACAGCCACTTGAAATCAGGCTGTTCCTTACAATGGCTCCAGGGTTATACTTGGCCGGCGGCAAATCATCAATCTTAGTGTATACGTCAGGGTACTGCTTAAAGAAATAATCCCTTACCTCGGGCTTCAGGAAGTCCATATTGGTCTTGTAGTAGGAATCCACGGACGCAATGTTATTCCAGTAACCGTTCAGCTTATATGCATAAATCCTCTTCAGGTTCTTATAACGCACAAGGATATCGTTAACCAGGTCATACCTGTCCTCTGCTGCACAGCGCTCCAAAAGCTCTATCAGCTGCCTTCTGCGGATGACATAGATACCACAGGAAATGGTGGTTGCATCGCTTGCCATGGGCTTTTCCTCAAAGTCCGTGATGCGTCCGTCGTCGTTCAGCTTCACGCATCCGAACCTGGTCACATCCGTGCCGTCTTCCATATCCTTGCACACAACCGTAATGTCAGCCTTTTTCTCAATATGGTATTCCAGTACCTTGTTGTAGTCCAGCTTATACACGCCGTCGCCGGCTGCAATCACCACATATGGCTCATGGCTGTTCTTTAAGAAGGTCAGGTTCTGGTAAAGGGCGTCTGCCGTCCCACGGTACCAGTCCCCGTTCTCCGGTGTGATGGATGGCGTGAATACGAATAATCCACCCTGCTTACGTCCGAAATCCCACCACTTGGAGGAACTTAAATGCAGGTTCAGGGACCTGGAATTATACTGTGTAAATACCGCCACATTCTGGATGTGGGAATTCGTCATGTTGCTCAATGCAAAATCAATACTGCGGTAGCTTCCTGCAACCGGCATAGCAGCCACTGCCCTTTTATTAGAAAGTTCCCGCATCCTCTTGCTGTTACCACCAGCTAATACAATACCGATTGCTCTCATTTTACGCCACCTGCCTTTATAATGTAATTTCCGCTTGCCAGTAATCCGTCAGGATAGTCACTTACGGTTGTATCGCCTGCTATGGCAGTATTCTTTCCAATCTTAACCCCGTCAGGCACAATGGAATTCTCACCGATGGTCACAATATCAAACTGATAAACCTTGGGGTCGTATGTACTTGGCGCATACTCGCCCACGCCAATCTCCACGCCGGAGCCGATTTTCACATTCTCCGCAACAATTGCCTTGTTCACAACGCTTCCTGCTCCGATTACGCAGCCCTGCATGATAATGGAATCCCGGACCACGGCTCCCTTTGCAATGGTGACGCCCGCGCCGATAACAGAGTTTACAACCTCCCCGCAGATTTCCGTTCCCTCACCGATGATGCTTCTCTCTATGTTGGCTTCACTGGATATGTACTGAGGCGGAATCACATCACTCTTGGTGTAAATCTTCCAGTATTCTTCATACAGGTTAAACTCAGGAATGATGTCAATCAGTTCCATATTGGCTTCCCAATAGGAACCAAGCGTGCCCACGTCCTTCCAGTATCCATTGTACTCGTAAGCAAATTCCCTGTCTCCCTTTGCGTGGCAATATGGGATGATGTGCTTGCCGAAGTCACATCCAGGCTCGTCCTTCATCTTAATCAGGGCTTCCTTGAGCACCGGCCAGCTGAAGATGTAGATGCCCATGGATGCAAGGTTGCTTCTTGGCACCGGGGGCTTCTCCTCAAATTCCATGATACGGTTGGACTCGTCCGTAATCAGGATACCGAAACGGCTTGCTTCCTCAATGGGTACCGGCATGGCAGCAATGGTGATATCTGCGTTATTGGCTTTGTGATAATCCAGCATTACCTCATAATCCATCTTATAGATATGGTCGCCGGACAAAATCAGGACATATTCCGGATTATATGACTCCATATACTCCAGGTTCTGATAGATTGCATTAGCAGTACCGGTATACCAGTCACTGCCTTTGCTTCGCTCATAGGGTGGTAAAATGCTTACTCCGCCCACGTTCCGGTCCAAATCCCACGGGATACCAATCCCTATGTGGGAATTTAAACGCAATGGCTGGTACTGTGTCAGGACTCCGACGGTATCTACCCCGGAATTGATACAGTTACTCAGTGGAAAATCAATGATTCGGTACTTCCCCCCAAAAGATACGGCCGGCTTGGCTACTTTCTGTGTCAGTACGCCAAGGCGGCTTCCCTGTCCGCCTGCTAAAAGCATAGCTATCATTTCTTTTTTAATCACGTTATCACCTCTTGCTGTTAAAATTTTTGTAATTTTAATTATAACACAAACTTCGTAAATAGTACATAAATTTTTAAATTTATTTCACCGTTTTTGTGCATTTTTCCGACATTTTCTTCCTAAAATATCCATTTAGCACCGATTTTCCCCATATCTAGTGCCTCATAATGGATTTTACCACTAAATATCCCACCCCCACCCTGTGTATTTTGTCTGATTCCGGTCAAATGTCTGTATGAACATCATACCAGATAAATCCTGCCTTATAACTGTTAATTTCTGCCACCGTCATGTCCGATTAGCACGCATTATAAATAGGAAGACAGAATAATCTTGAAACATTACGGGAAATATCTTATAATCACGTATATGTAGTTACCGTCCATTTCCTGGGGAATTGGGGATACTGTATGAAAAGAGAGAAAAGAAAAGGAGATTATCAGTCATGGATCTGATTACCGTAAGAGAACTTTATAAGCATCCGGAGAATTATCTGGACAAGGAAGTAAGCATTGGAGGGTGGGTCCGCAGTCTGCGCGATTCCAAGGCCTTTGGCTTTATTGTAGTAAGCGACGGAAGTTATTTTGAGACACTTCAGGTTGTGTATCACGACAGCCTTTCTAATTTTGCAGAGATATCCAGGATGAACGTGGGCACTGCCATCATCGTGAAGGGAACCCTGGTGGCCACGCCCCAGGCCAAGCAGCCATTTGAAATCCAGGCCACTGAAGTAACCGTGGAAGGAGCATCCGCCTCCGACTACCCCCTTCAGAAAAAGCGCCACTCCTTTGAATACCTGCGCACCATCTCACATCTCCGTCCCAGGACCAATACGTTCCAGGCCGTTTTCCGTGTGCGCTCCCTGATTGCATATGCCATCCACCAGTATTTCCAGGAAAGGGATTTCGTATATGTGCACACGCCGCTGATTACAGGCAGCGACTGTGAGGGCGCCGGGGAAATGTTCCAGGTAACCACCCTGGACCTGAACAACATCCCAAAGACAGAGGACGGCAAGGTGGATTTCAGCCAGGACTTCTTTAACAAGGCAACCAACCTGACCGTAAGCGGACAGCTCAACGCCGAGACCTATGCAATGGCATTCCGCAACGTATATACCTTTGGCCCTACCTTCCGCGCCGAGAATTCCAACACGGCACGCCATGCAGCGGAGTTCTGGATGATTGAACCTGAGATGGCATTTGCGGACCTGGACGACGACATGCGCCTGGCCGAAGGCATGCTCAAATATATCATCCGGTTTGTCCTGGAGCATGCGCCTGAGGAAATGAACTTCTTCAACCAGTTTGTAGACAAGGGCCTTCTGGAGCGCCTTAACAATGTCCTCAATTCGGAATTTGGACACATTACTTACACGGATGCAGTGGAACTGCTTGAGAAGCACAACGACGAGTTCGACTACAAGGTATCCTGGGGCTGCGACCTTCAGACAGAGCATGAACGCTATCTGACTGAGAAGGTCTTCAAAAAGCCTGTATTCGTAACCGACTATCCAAAGGAAATCAAGGCCTTCTATATGAAGATGAACCCGGACAACAAGACGGTTGCAGCGGTTGACTGTCTTGTACCGGGCATCGGTGAAATCATCGGAGGCAGCCAGAGGGAAGACAACCTGGATAAGCTGGTGGCAAGGATGGACGAGCTTGGCCTTCGCAAGGAAGACTACGATTTCTATCTGGATTTAAGGAAATACGGCTCAACCCGCCACGCCGGCTTCGGTCTTGGCTTTGAACGCTGCGTCATGTATCTGACCGGCATGGGCAACATCCGCGACGTTGTGCCATTCCCAAGAACCGTTAATAACTGCGAGCTGTAAAGAATATCCGGTACAGCATTGCCGTACTGCCCGCCCGGGACATTTTCCATCAATGCCCCGGGCGGGGGCGCGCCAACCATAAACCAACAGGAGGCAGACATGAAATTCATCCACACCGGGGATATCCACTGGGGTATGTGTCCCGATGCCAGCAAGCCATGGGGCAAGGAACGTGCCCAGGCCATCAAAGATACCTTCCGGATAATCATTGAACATACAAAAGAGATGGATGCGGACTGCTTATTCATCAGCGGGGACCTGTTCCACAGGCAGCCGTTAATGAAGGACTTGAAGGAGGTCAATTACCTTTTTTCTTCCATTCCCTCCACAAAGGTCATCATCATAGCAGGCAACCACGACCGTATACGGGATAATTCCGCCCTTTTGAGTTTTACATGGAGTCCCAATGTGACATTCCTGATGGATGAGAGCCTGACTTCTGTTTACTTTGAGGATATCAACACGGAAGTGCACGGCTTCAGCTACCACCGCACCGAGATTAAGGAGCCGCTTCTGGATGACATCCAGGTCCCCTTAAACAGCAGGATCCAGATCCTCATGGCCCATGGAGGCGATGCGTCCCATCTGCCCATCAACTTTAACAGCCTGGAGCTGTCCCCATTTTCCTACATAGCCCTTGGACATATCCACAAGCCGCACATCGTGGGCGAGGGAAAGATGGCTTACTGCGGTTCCCCCGAGCCGCTGGATTTGACGGAAACAGGCGCCCATGGATACTATGCGGGAGAGGTGCATCCCCTCACAAGAAAGCTTGTAAGCCTGCAGTTCATCCCGGCGGCAAGCCTTCAGTACATCCCCCTGGCGGTGAATGTATCCAAGGACACCACCAATGGGGAACTGTCTGACCGGATTGCCAGGGAGATTGAGAACCGGGGCGAACAGAATATCTACCGGTTCCGGTTAAAGGGCATGAGGGATCCTGACATTGAGTTCGACCTGGAACAGCTTTCCTCACGCTTCAGGATAGCCGAGATCCTGGATGATTCTGAGCCCCAGTATGACTTTTCAGCCCTGTTTGCAGAGCATTCCAGCGACATGATAGGATTTTTTATCCAGGCCCTCCAAAAAGAAGACATGAGTCCTGTGGAAAAGAAGGCGTTGTATTACGGGGTCAACGCACTGCTTCGGACCACGGATGAAAGGAGCTGAACCCATGAAGATACTGAGTCTGCACATTGACGGCTTCGGCAAGCTTCACGACCAGGACATCTCCTTTCAGGACGGGATGAATGTGGTCTACGGCAAGAATGAAGCCGGCAAATCCACGCTGCACACATTTATAAAAGGCATGCTGTTCGGCCTGGAACGTCAAAGGGGACGGGCCGCCAGGAACGATACCTACAGCAGATACGAACCATGGCAGGGAAGCGGCACCTATGAAGGATGGCTCCGCCTGGAAAGCGAAGGACAGGTTTACCGCATCCAGCGCAGGTTCCATAAGCGGGGCAGGGAACTGACCATTGTCAATGAAACCCTTGGCAGGGAACTGGAACCCACCAAGGCGCTTTTAGACCAGCTGCGCTGCGGCCTTTCCGAAACCGCTTACGACAACACCATCAGCATTGGCCAGCTCAAATGCGCCACGGACGGAGGGATGGTTTCCGAACTGAGGAATTACATTGCCAACCTGAATACCTCGGGGAGCATTGCCCTTAACATAACCAAGGCAACCGCCTACTTAAAGGCCCAGCGCCGCGAGCTGGAAAACCAGATGGTACCGGAAGCAGCAAGGAGCTATGCAGCCCTGTTAGGGGAAATCCGCAAGATTGAACAGGAGATATCCGCGCCCGAATATGCCAACCAGCTGATTGCCTGCCGCACCAGGAAAATGGAAATCCGGCAGCAGCTGGACAACCTTCAGAAGGAAAAGGAAGGGCTGCTGGAAAAGACAGCCAAGGGACGCCAGATTCTTCTTGGCAGCCAGTTCACGGACCGGGATTCTGTCCAGGTCTATATGGATGACACCAAGAAGCTTTACAGTGAATATGAGGTGACCAGGGCGGCCTGCAACAGGAAATCCAGGACGGTCTGGGCAGTCCTGTTATTCATGGTGACCCTGGCCTGCGGCGGTTTTGCCGGCCTATGTCTTGGCGCGCCTCAGATAATCCATGATGCCGTCAGGCTGCCAATCCACATGGCTGCGGCGGCTGGAATCACAGGTGGGATTGCGGCGGCGGCCCTTGTGACTGCCATCCTGCAGCTGAACAAGAACCGGCGCTTCAAAAGGGAGCTGGAGACCAATACAAGGCTGCTTCAGGAGATATTCGCACGCCACCTGGGGGATTCATCCATATCGCCGGAGGCCATGAACGCCCTGGAGGCCAAGATGGCTGAGTTCCTCCGCCTGAGCAAGGCCGTGGAACAGTCGGAGCAGACCTTAAACCAGCTGTCGGAAGAAATCAGCAGCCTGCAGGCCAACGAGGAAGTATTCTCCGGGGAAATCGAACAGCAGCAGCGCATCCAGTGGGAGCTGGAACAGAAGCTGGAGCACCTGGCTGACTGCCGGACCAGGGCTGAGGGGTTAAAGCAGATACTGGCTGAAAATGAACGCGCCCAGGAGGAGCTGAATGCCATCGACCTGGCCCAGGACACAATGACCGCCCTTTCCACCACCATCCGGGACTCCTTTGGCCTGTATCTGAACAAGACAGCCTCAGACCTGATTTCAGGCATTACGGGAGGCATCTATACCAGCATGAGCATCAACGAAAACATGGACGTATTCATGAACACCCCCGGCAAGCTGGTGCCCATCGAACAGGTCAGCAGCGGCACCATGGACCAGATTTATCTGGCGGTCCGCCTGGCGGCGGCCAAACTGATCCAGAACGGCCGCGACTCCATGCCCCTTATCTTTGATGACAGCTTTGTGCTGTATGATGACGAGCGGCTGAAGACAGCGCTTAAATGGCTGGTGAAGGCTTATGACAGCCAGATTATCATATTCACGTGCCATCAGAGGGAGGCACAGTTATTGACGGCGAACCAGATACGGTATCATCTGGTGACGATTTAGAGGGAAGAGGTTTTAAGGCTTTCCTGAACTGCCGCTTATTAAAATGCGGACAGGAAGCATGGCGCTTCCAACCATTGAGTTGGGATGGGGCCATGCTTCCTGTTTGTTTTTGTCTGTTTAGTTTGTTTTTGTCTGTTTATCTGCTGTATGCGCATTTGCTGCGCGCTCATTGTTCTGCACGCATCTGTTATCTGCCTGTTGTCCAATGGATTACCATCAGACTACCATCTGGATGGGGTGTCGGCACAGTGGTTATGCGTCTTTGCCGCACGCAGGGCTGCAAAGCAGCCGCAGAGCCTGCATATCCCATTTCTTAAAAATTCGCACCGGCTGCAGGAAGACATCCTTTCCCTATACGCTGGTTCCGGGGTCTTCATGTCCTCATCCATGTTTTCCAGATAGTTTTTAAGAATCACCTCATATTCCCTGTCTGACAGACCCGTTCTTTGGCATGGGATGCAGGGTCCCCCGGAAGCCGCCATTTTATTATCCCTCCTATCGTTTTATTGTAAGCAGGATAACGGACTTGGAGGGCATTTTGATGTAGATTGTATTCCCTTCAATCACAAAATCCGTGAATTCCCTGGGATGGATCTGGTTTGGATGTTCAAATGTGTTCATGGTGTTCATGGCGTCTGATGTAAGGACGGTTCCGCACACCTGGGAAATCATGCCAAAGTCTCCTATATGGAATGTAACCTCCGCCATCTGGTTTGGATTTACATTGACCAGGGTGGCATTGATATTGCCCTTTGTATCTTTGGATATGGAGGCGTTAATCTGATTGAGTTTTTCCGTCCCGCATTCATAGTCACATTCGTAGTCATCTGAAAGTATTGCAAAATCAAGCAGCTTTGCATCCTGATGTACCTTGTACATGTCATATATATGATAGGTAGGGGTAAGTATCATTTTTTCCCCTTCCGTGAGGACCATGGCCTGAAGCACATTGACGGTCTGGGCAATGTTGGTCATGTGGATGCGGTCCGCATGGTTATTGAATATATTCAGGCTTGTTCCCGCTGAAACCGCGTCCCTCAGCGTATTCTGCTGGTACAGGAACCCCGGATTGGTCCCAGGCTCATTGTCAAACCAGGTTCCCCATTCATCTACAATCAGCGCCACCTTCTTATCAGGGTCATACTGATCCATAATGGCAATATGCCTGGATACAAGTTCATCCGTAAAAAGGGCTGCCTTCATGATGCCGAACCACTGGCCCTCATCAAAATCCGTGGCTGACTTGCGGGATTTTGAATTATCCCTGAGGTAGCGTTCATTTCCGTCAGGAAGGTGTTCAATGATTACCTGGTCGCCCACCCTTGTGTAGTAGTGAAGGGCAATTGCATCCAGGAACATGGATGCGTCCCTCATCATTACCTCTGTCCATTTATAATTCGCTCCCCTGGGACCTGCGCCGATGCGGTAGAGCTTATTGTCCCCGTAATCCCGGGCATACAGATTGTAACGGGTTACCTCGTCTGCATAATACTCGGCCCGCATACGGCCGCCGCATCCCCAGTTTTCATTGCCGATTCCAAAGTATTTTAATCTCCATGGTTTTTCCCTGCCATTCTGTTTCCTCAGATCGGCCATGGGTGACTGGCCATCAAAGGTCATATATTCAATCCATTCCGACATTTCCTGAATGGTCCCGCTTCCCACATTGCCGCATATATAAGGTTCCGTTTCCAGCATTTCACACAGTTCAAAGAATTCATGGGTGCCGAAGTGGTTGTTCTCCACCACGCCGCCCCAATGGGTGTTGACCATGGAAGGCCTTGACTCCTGCGGCCCGATGCCGTCGCGCCAGTGGTATTCGTCCGCAAAGCATCCCCCCGGCCAGCGCAGGCAGGGTATCTTGACCCTTTTAAGCGCTTCGATGATATCGGTGCGCATACCGTTTATGTTGGGGATTTTGGAATCTTTTCCAACATAAAAACCATCATATATGCATCTTCCCAAATGTTCTGCAAAATGTCCGTAAATCATTCTGCTGATTGTCGACTTTTCAGCCTTTGCATTGACAATAATCTGGTTTGCCATACTGCCGTCCTCCTAAATAGGTTTTGTAATTTACTTTTATCATCCTTTAACACCGCCGCTTGTAAGTCCTGCGATGAAGAATCTCTGGTTCAATAAGAAAAGAATCAAGATGGGCAGTATCGCAACAACAGAGCCTGCTATCATGACATCATAATTCGCACTGTACGGGTTAATTAAGGATGCAATGCCTATGGTCAATGTAAATTTATCACTGTCCCTCAGAACGATCAGGGGCCATACGAAGCTGTTCCAGTTCTGCATGGCCAGGAGTATGGTCATTGCCCCAAAAGCCGGTTTCATCAGCGGTACCATAATCCGGTAGAAAATCCCAAACTCCGTACATCCGTCAATCCTGGCCGACTCCATGAATTCCCGGGATATTCCTGATACAAACTGACGGAAAAAGAAGATGGCCACAGGCGCAACCATGAAGGGGAAAATAATACCTCCAACCGTGTTAATCAGCTTTATCTTTACAATCAGCTTGTAAAGGGGGAGCATGAGGATTTCCAGAGGAATCATCATGACAGCCAGTACCAATACAAAGATTGCATTCTTACCCTTAAAATCATATGCCCCGAGTCCATACCCCACAAGGGACGAAAACGCCAGGGCACAGACGGTAAACGCCACCGCATAAAAAACGCTGTTGCTGAACCACCTGGTATAGATGCCGTTGTTGTATGTAAATAGGTTAGGATAATTCGACCATTTCATGTCTCCCGGATTAAGGAAGAACTTCATGCCTGCCCGGAATATCTCCTGTCCGTCCTGCAGCGACCCTATGATAAGGTAATACACCGGGAACAGCATGATCAGGGACACCAGCAGGAATAGGACAAAAACCAATACGGACGCCATTCTTCTCCTTGCTTTCATCATGCATCCTCCTTTTTAAACAGGCCAAAGAAATTCAGCTGGAACATATTGACCGTAAGCACGATTACCAGAAGCACCACGCCTATGGCAGAACCCATGCCAAAATCATTCCTTTGAAATGCCTGCTGGTAAATGTAACGGACAATGGTAAGGCCGATGTCCCCGGGATTTGTCTCATTCCAGTAAACATACCCTTCCGTGAACATCCGGTAGCCGTTGAGTATGGTCAGTGTCAGGATATAGATGATGATGGGCCTGACCTGAGGGATGGTTACAAATAAAAATTTCTGGAATGCATTGGCGCCGTCGATATCAGCAGCTTCATAAAGCTCTTCCGGAATGCTCTGCAGTGCGGACAGGCAGTATACCATGTTGATTCCCAGCTCCCGCCATGCCGCCAGTGTGACCATCATGATCATTCCGGTCACATATCCGGTTTTCCATGCAATGATTTCTCCCCCAAGCTTCAGTATGATGGAGTTGAACAGACCGGCTTCTGTTTCCCCGAACATCAGCCTGAATGCAATGCCTGCCACAATGACTGACGTGAGGGTCGGGACAAATATGGCTGACCGGAAGAAGTTCTTAAACTTCAGTATTTTCGAATTTAAAAAGGTGGCGATTGTAATTGGAAGGATCAGCATGATGCTGACCATGCATATCATGTATATGGTGCTAGATTTTAATGCGTTATAAAAATGGATATTAAACAGACGTTTATAGTTTCCGAGCCCAATCCATCTCACATTGTTGAAGCCCTCTATCTTCTGGAAACTCATGAGTATCGTATTAACGGTCGGATAGAGGAAAAAAATTAAAAATGAAATAATGAATGGAAGGCAGAACAGATACGGCGCTGCCTTTTTACTGTATAAAATTTTACGAAAACCCCTTATCTCCTTGTTCTGATTCATCAATGCCTTACCTCCTCATGCCAACGAAGGCATTTCCCCTGGGTTGTGCGGGATGCCTGGGACGTATATAGACTACGTCCCAGGGATATATTGTTCTGTGCTGCGTTCCCTCATTCCTTAAGGCATCCCCAATGTCCCTACTGCTGTGCCCTGAGTTCCTCCGCCGCTGCCTTTAACGCCTCTGCCGGGGTCTGTGACCCATCCACAAATACGTTATACATGACCGAGTTGTTAACCAGGTCCTGGGCCGCAACAGAAAGGTCCGCATTGACTGGTGAAGGGCATCCATCCACGTATCCGCCCATGATTTGAAAGAATGATTCGTTGTAGAAATACGCCATGGGGGCTGTCAGCCTGTCATCCGTCCATACATCCGTCCTCACCGGGTCAAACTGCAGGCACTCCCAGATATTTACATTGGCCTCATATGTAAGTTTTGACTCATATAATACTTCTTTTGCCAGTTCAACGTTCTTGCACTGGGTGGTAATTGCCGTACCGGTCCCTCCGATACCCACGGTCCTTGGCTGTCCTTCCTCAAACACCGGCATGGGACGGATTGCAATCTTGCCTTCCAGGTCAGGCATATAGTTTGTAAACCGTGACATGAACCAGGAGGGCATGGTGAGGGATGCGCATCCGCCCTGATTCATCCAGGTCCAGAATTCCTCCACGGACGTGGAGCCGCCCGGAGCTGCTACCACTGCCCCTGTATCCCAGAAATCCTTCATCCACTCAAGGACCTTGATATTGGAATCGCTGTCCATCGCAACGGTTCCGTCTGCATTCAGGTAATCCCCTCCCTGCTGTACGATCATGGGCCAGAACGGACGCTGGTTGGATACTTCATATACCGTCATGGGGATACCGGTCTTTTCAAATACCTGAAGCCCCATTTCCCGGTACTGGTCCCAGGTTTCTATGGCATCTACATCTTCAATGGTGAATCCTGCTTTTTCAATGATTTCCATGTTGTAATAGACCACGGACGCCCCCACGTGTGTGGGGATTCCATAATAACTGCTGTCCTTTTTATAAAGGTCAAACCTGGACTGGACACAGGATGCAAGTTCTTTCTCAACAATGTCGTTCAGTGGTACCAGCTGGACATCCCCTTTCAGGAAATTAGAAAAATAGTTGATATTGATATCCGCTATATCAGGGGCGCCCACGCCGGACTGCAGGGCTATCAGCAGTTTGTTGGCCATCTCCGCATTGGGATAAACCTCTATCTTCAGTTCCACAGGGCTGTCTGCATGTTTTTCGTTATAAACCTTTTCCCCAAATTCAAACATCTGGTTATGCAGCTCATTGGAGGTCCAGATTGTTATTACGTTTCCCTCCCCGGAGCCTGACTGGCCTCCCGCAGCCTCTGTCTGCGCCGCCTGTGTCCCTCCTGCATTTCCTCCCCCAGAGTTCTCAGAGGAACCACCGCCGCATGCTGCCAGCGATAAGGCCATTGTCATTGCCAGTGTCGATGCCAATAATTTTTTCATAAGAAATACCTCCTTTTGATTGTCTGTTACGACATATTAAAAAGCAAATAATATGCCAATACCGCGGTCCCTGCCTGTTTTCATGACAAATGTCCCAAAAGCCCAGGATTAATCAGCAATTTTAAGGAGACAAAAAAATGAGAGAACCGTTTCATCTGTTCTCCCACCCTTTTCAAGTGTTGCCTGCACTGTTGCCGTGAACGTTGCTTTCCTTGGGTGAACACAGAATCATAACAGTCCCATCTTCCCCATTTTCCTCCATAGGGTTGTGCGGTTCAATCCCAGGCGCCTTGCAACCTCGCTCTTATTATAACCGCATTCCTTTAAAAGTCTTTCAATTTCCTCCTTCTGAATGTTCCTTATATACGCCGGTGCTGCCGCCTGATCCTGAATCCGCCGTACCTGTCCGGCTGTCTGTATCTGCCGGTCGTATTCCCCCAGTCCCAGGGATTCCTCCACATCCAAAACCTGTACTGCCGTATCCTGGGCAGTGACGCTGATACGTTCCACAATATTGCGCAGCTCACGTATGTTCCCCATGAAAGGATAACTGCTAAGCAGTGTCATGGCATCCTCTGTAAAATGGTCCGCACATGTCTCAAACTGCTCCTTATATTCCATAAGATAGTGTTCTGCCAGAAGCCGGATATCCTCCCTTCTCTTCCGGAGCGGGGGAAGGGGCAGGTTCAGGACATCCAGCCGGTACAGAAGGTCTTCCCTGAAGAGTCCATCAAGGGTCATCTGCTTCAGGTTCTTATTGGTTGCGGCAATAATCCTGACATCAATCTTAACCACCTTCTTACCTCCCACACGACGCACTTCCCGCTCCTGCAGCACACGCAGGAGCTTACCCTGGAAGCTGACAGGCAGCTCCGATACCTCGTCCAAAAACAGGGTTCCGCCGTGCGCCTGTTCAAACAGGCCGGGCTTCCCTCCCTTAACCGCACCGGTAAACGCCCCCTCTTCATATCCGAACAGTTCGCTTTCCAAAAGGTTTTCCGGGAATGACGCGCAGTTAATGGCCACAAAAGGCCCGCTCTTCCGCTTGCTTGCATTATGTATACTTTGCGCTACCAGCTCTTTACCAGTTCCTGTCTCACCATATATAAGCACATTGGAGGTAACAGCAGCAAACTTTTCCGCCCGCTCAATCACATGCTCCATCACGGGACTTTGATGGATGATATCAGAAAACTGATATTTTGCATAAAGTCCCATTTCATTCAGCTTAGAGCGGATCTGGGCCTCCCTCTGCTGCAGCCGTCCGATATCGTGGATGGTGATTATCATGCCCTTATATTCACCGCCAATCATCACTGGCGTGAAGTCAACCGCGATATTCATGTCCCGGGTTCTGTATATCTCATTGTCCAGATGCTGTTTCTCCCTGCATGCCTTCAGATAGTTTTTGGCCATAAACGGGAAGGATTCCTGGAACCCCTTTCCGGCAACCGGTCTTCTGTTGGGGAATATCCTCCCCACATTGGCATTGGCTATCCCGATGCGTTCCCTGTCATCCACGAATATAAGACCGTCTGTCACATTTTCCGCCAACAGTCTTAAAAACTCCATCTGGTTGGCTTCATACTCCATGTTTTTTAAAAGACTGGCAGCTGAGTTCAGCGCCCTTCCGATGGCCTCTTCACTGTTTTCTATAATACCGGAATAAACCTTGAATCCATTCTTTATCACACATTTATTTGCATGGCTGCCGCTTATGAGGGCATCACAGCCTTCTTCTATGGCACGTTTTACCATGTCTTCAATCTGGTCCGGATTGTCAATCACATAAACCACAAAATTTATGTTAAAAAGAGAGCTCATGGACTGGATATCCTTCATGTTTGAATAATCCCCAATCAGCCCTATTTTCTGACAATCCGTATGTTCCCTGCACTGGGCAATGGCATTGACGATATCACTGCCGGTTATGGGTATTTCCACAATGGCTCCATTAAACCGTTCCCTGATTACGTGTATGGAATAACCCCTGGCAATTACCAGGTCACATCCGTCCTCTACCTCCAGATCATACATACGCGGAAAGTACTTGATGGATGCATTGGCGAATACCCCTTTATAGCATGGCTGGTCCATAAGACGCCTGACAACAGGCGCCAGTTCCGGATATGGAACAAAATACGTGATTTTCCTCATTCTCCTGTCCCTCCATTATCCATATAATCATCAAAAATACGTTCCAGTACCAGATGAAAGAAAACGCCCGCACAGGACGGTATGATCAGGACCGCCCCAGGCAGTATGGACACCAGGCATAAGGCAGCCGTCAATAAAATGGTAAGAAGGATGGTCCACGGAAAGTTCAGCACGCTCAGACAGACGCAGTTTTTAACCACCTGTGGCAGTCCTGACTTATATCTGGAAATATATGGGAATATATACACGCCAACCATGATTATAAGAAGCCTGGCCGCCACAAACAGGACCTGGAGTATTATCATCCGGTCCTGTCCCCTGATAAGGTTCATGTCCAGATGGATTGCGCCAAATAATACCGCCAGTATGACTGTCAGCACCGCAGACTGCCTGAAGCTGTTTCTGAAGCTATTCCAGAAAGACCTGAATATATACCCCCTGTCATATCTGAGACACTGCCCGGATGTATGATACAAGGCCGAGGAAGCAGCTCCCATGGTTATGAGCGGTATGGAAAATACAAACCACAGAAGGCTTACATATATGTAATCCATCCACTTACTTATACCTCTGAAAATAATGTTGTCCGCATTGAAAAATTGTTTCATATCTGACCTCCCTATGTGATGCCGGCTGGCCTGGCAGGCAATATAGCAATCGTTTTTTACTACTATATTCTCGCAAATATCATGCCAATGTTCAATCTCTTTCAAAGCGCCTGGCCTGACACGCAATTATCGTCCCAACCGCCTATGGGGAGATAAAAAATGGCTGTAAAGCGTTCAGACCGTTGCAGCGCATGAACACTCTGGGCAGGCCATGTAACACCTCATTGCAGGATTATGGAAGAACCCTTCTGTATAAATGCGTCTGATACCAGGACTGCAATATCCTGGCATTAATTTTGCTTATATTCATATACGTAACCGGATGTTGATTTCCAGACAGTAAAAAAACACAATAATGGGAGGAATGGTAATGAGTTCAATCAGGATAATCACAGAACAGGCACTATTTGAGACAGCACCGGATTTCTATGGTCTTTTTTTCGAGGATATAAACCGCGCTGGAGACGGAGGCCTTTACCCGGAAATGCTCCGGAACCGGGCCTTCGAGGATTCCATCCTTCCGGAACGCTGTAAGCCTCTGGACGGCACCTATGGATTCGTGACACCCCAAGGGTGGCGTGACCAGTTTAACAACGGAGAGGGGCTAAAACGCTGGATGGATGGGGTGGATGAAACGCCCATACCGGCCTGGTATGCCAGGAATGCCAGGATGGACCTGGATTTCAATGATACGTTAAACAAAAACAGACTGGCTTCCCTAAACATAGAATTTGAACCGGGCGGTTATGTGACCAATATCGGCTTTCGTGGGCTTTCCCTGATTCAGGGCCAGTATTATGAGTTCTATATATTTGCCCGGGGCAGCGTATCCCTGACAGTCAGCCTGGAGTCCAAGGACCACCATGTCTATGCCAGCAAATCCTTAGATATCACCGGGACAGACTACCAACGTTTCGATTTGACCCTGTGCCCGGACCACACGGATCTGGATGCACGGTTCACACTAAAGTCCAGTTCGGGCGGAAGCCTGAACCTTGGTTTTACCTCCCTGATGCCCAGGGATACATATAAAGGCCACGGAATGAGAAAGGATTTAATGGAAATGCTTCAGAATACCGGTTCCAGATTCCTGCGTTTCCCAGGCGGATGTATCGTGGAGGGATTTACCCGTGAAACCGCTGTCCGGTTTCCACACATGATAGGGCCTGTCTGGGAACGGCCCAGCCATAACCTGATGTGGCATTACCGTACAACCAACGGCCTGGGCTACCATGAATATCTGCAGATCTGCGAGGACCTGGGCCTGGAACCCATGTATGTCATCAACTGCGGCATCACCTGTCAGGGGAGAAAGCCGGAACTGTTTGAGGGGGATGAACTGGAACAGTGGATCCAGGAAGCCTTTGACGCCATCGACTACGCCACTGCCCCTGCTGACAGCAGATGGGGCCGCCTGCGGGCACAGGCAGGCCACCCGGAGCCATTTAAACTGACCTATCTGGAAATAGGGAATGAAAATGATAAGGACGTATATTTTTCCCGGTATGAAAAATTCTATCATGCAATACATGAGAGATATCCCCAGATAAAGCTGATATCCAACACCCATACGGAAAACCGGGGGCTTCCCACCCAGATTGTAGATGAACACCTCTACAGCACCGCCGACACCTTCGTGACCGCTTCTAATAAGTACCGTAATTATGACAGGAAAGGACCCCGGATATTCATCGGGGAGTATGCAGTAACCAGCGGACTGGATATCGGCAATCTCAAATCAGCCCTGGCTGAGACCATGTATCTCATGGAGGCGGAAAAAAACCAGGACATTGTACGGCTGACAGCCTACGCGCCCTTATTCCAGAACGTGGATTATACTGCATGGTATCCCAACCTGATTGCATTTAACAACCATACATGCTTTGGCATCCCCTTTTATCACGCCCTGTCCATGCTGGCCAGGAATCATGGTAAATCATTGTTAAGGACTGAAGCTGACTTCAGGTCCGGATATCCGGAGCCGGAAGGGCTGAACGGCCTTATTGCCTACCAGTCTGGCATACTTGTGAAAAATGTTCAGGTAAATGGGAAAGCGGCCGGGTTTTCCCACGGAATCATCGGAGGTGTCCACAGTCATGAAGACGGCGCCCTGGAACTCACCTCAGATTATATTGATGAACTGGAAGGATACCCTAATATGGGACACATCCCCATGCATACTGCATTTGTGACCTTTGGCGATAAAGAGGAACACAGCAGCACATATGAACTTGAGGTACTGCTTCAGTCCCCGGAACAGGATATTGACATTGCCGTATGGGTTCACAGTACGCCCATGCTCTTCTCCAGGGATGAGACCAACCCCTTCTATACATCCTGGAATCCTGTTTATACTGACCGGTATGTCTGGTCCATCAAACAGGGAATTGGGCGGTTCGCATCCGTCAACCGTTTTAATTACAGCTATTTTGGGACAGAATGCCAGCTTCCCATACGTTATGGGGAATACAACCGTTTCCAGGTAATTACAAGACACGGGGGCTTTGACTGCTATCTCAACGGCCAGTTAGTACAGACAGCCCAGATGGTAGCTTATCCCATGGTGGCTGAACTTGCATCAGAGGACGATACCTTTATCTATGTAAAAATCGTCAACATTGGTAAGACGGAGGAAGCCGTAAACATATGTCTGGATTGTCCCATTGACGCCGTATACGAGGCGGAGCTGCTGACCGGACATCCAAAAGACACGAATTCCCTGGATGAACCGGATAAGATTTGCCCTGTTTCCCGTACCTTCAGCAATGGAGCTGGTTCTTTCACCTATCTTGCCCCGGCTTATTCCTTCTCGGTACTAAAACTTAGGAAAGCAGGTTCCAGTTGCATTTAAGGCAGGTTCCAGTTGTATTTAAGATTTGATATCCTGGTTTATCGTGATATAAAGGAACCAGTCAGTTAATGTTTACCATTAACCGGCTGGTTCCTGTTCATCGCCATCCCTTTCTTGATGTCCCCTCCCCTTATCTTCTTATATCATGAATCCAGTCAACCTGCTGTTAAAAGCCAGCGGTTGCACCAGTTTATCAACTGCAGGATACCCCATCCCCTATATAACCCCCAAGGATTTCATCACCCATATCCCCACCGGAAGTGTAACCGCTGAAAGCAGCATGGAAACAGTAATAATCGCCGCCCCCAGTTCTCCGTCCCCGCCCATCTTCTTGGTTACAATATATACATTCATGGCCGATGGGACTGCAAACATCACAAATGCCGTTACAATCTGCTCCGTGCTGAATCCCATCCATTGCATTGGGACTGCAAATACAAGGGGTGTGACCACCACTTTATAAATCGCCCCAAACCCAATCCATGTCCCTCTGCCTGCAAAGGACGAGGGCCTGATACCTGCTCCGATTAATATAAGGGCCATGGGCGTTGACATCTGCCCCAGGTAGGATAGTGACTTCTCAGCCACAGACGGAAGCCTGATTCCCAGCAGTGAAAATGGCAGGGCTGCGAGAATGGCCACAATCATGGGATTCGTTAAAATATCCTTAAGCATCCTCTTCCAGCTGACCTTCCTGCCTGAGGGGTCATAGTAAGACAGGACAATGGTGGCCAGTACATTGTAAAAGGGGAGTACAAAGGTAACCACCATAATGGTGGAGGGAATGGATTCCCTGCCCAGTATGCTCTGACAGATAGGAAGTCCCAGATACACAAAATTCCCCCTGAACGCACTGTGGACAACAGCGCTGACAGCCGTCCTGTCCCTGACTAAAAAAATACATAAAATCCAGGCCCCTGCAAAAGCCGCACAGGTACAGAGTAATAAATAGGCAGTAAATCCCACGTCCAGGCAGTCAGAAAAGTTGCTGCGGGATACATCCAGGAATAATTTAGCCGGAAGCGCGGTATAAAAGACCAATGACGTGGCCTGTCCCACAAAATCCCCTGTTAATATACTGTGCCGCCCCAAATAGAAACCGATGCCCATTACCATGAATACAGGTATGACTGAATTAAGGCTGAAAGCTAAATGTTCCATTACAATACCAGCCTCATTTCACTTAGTCCTGAATCCGTTGCGGTACATTCAAACGGTCCCGGCGTTGGATGCTGCCCCCGCTTTCTGCCTAAGAAATCCTCATCTATCCTCACTGGCGAACCATCCGGGTTCTCATATGGCTGTTCTGTTTCAAAGGACATTCCTAACATGGATGTGGAAATAAATTCCGTCTCCATCCGTGGCAGATAATCATAGAGATTGGTGCTGAAATAATACGAACCTTCCTTTTCAATCAAGTTAAAATAGACCCGGTTCTCCGTATCAACATGATTCAGCTGTTCCTTGACGTAAGGCCTGGCTCCGTTAAAGTATGCATTACCGCTGATATATACGGGCAGATGACTGTTATAATCATAACGGCGCCCCCAGGAAGTGTCCGGTGTCCCTTCATCCGTAAACTGATGATAATACTCATCATGAAGCGGATAATCATCATAGATATGCAGACCAGCTTCAATATTCACCTGCGGGTTCATCCCAACCAGCCTGGCCACCTCAGGATTCCTGACCTGTCTTTTCTCCTGAGGCAGGTCCGGCTGGATGAATATATTGTTGTAGAACCGGTCATCACCGTTATTGATAGTCATACACCCCATTATATCTGTCTCATGGGGGAAATGATATGGTGTGAACCTTCCCTCAGAGCTTCCGATATCAATGGGACCCGCAATTATATTGTGGACAAAGGCCAGGCCCTGGGAGCGTTCCCTGAGCGCAAACCGGGAAAGGAACAGGTTATTATCGACAAGGGCCGGCCCATGGCTTACTTCTATGTACAGATCCTCGCTGGTGCGGGTATCCTCCTCCCCATGATTATCGTGGAACAGATTGCAGGAGACCCGTGTTCCCTGGGTCTGCCAGTCCAGCCATATCCCCCTGTGGCAATGATGGATATGGTTGCGGCGTATCACTGTGTCAATCGCACCGTGCAACTTAATCCCGCCCAGTTCAGAACCGCTGAACTCCCCATATGTATTAATATGATGGATCTCGTTTCCCTCAATCAGGGAGAAAATCCCCCCCAAGTGGCCCACGATACCGGTCTGACCGCAGTTAAATATCCGGTTGCGCCGGACAATATGGGAACCCACCGTCTCCCTGCTCCATCCTGTATGCTGCGCATAATGTACCAGGTCGCGCTCCAGCTGGGTTCCTGATTTAACACGTTCCTTTGTCCAACGGTTATCTGATGGGTGCCTGCACTTGCCCAGGCTGATGCCCGAGCACCGGGAATCTGAAATGACACAGTCCTCAATAATCCACCCCAGACTCCAATGCGGGCCAATCAGCCCATCCTGGAATGCAGTGGGCGGTGCCCATTGGGTTGCCGCCTGCCTGAGTGTGAACCCGGACACCGTGATATAATCCATCCCCGTTTGCTCCGGGAAGAATACCCTGGGACGCACATTAATCTCCACAAGATTTCCATGGGGCGCCCCGTCCGGGAACCTGGCATATATGACAGTGACGTCCCCATCCTGCTCCGTATACCACTTGTGCTTCCTGGAATATTCCCTGTCCCACGCCCATTCTAATGGTTCATCATTCCAAAGCTTATCAAGACAATCCTCCTCATAAAGGGCCTGTCCATTAAAGTATACCTGCCCTGTATGGTTTATCCTCCCAAGCCCCCGGTACCAGTCTCCCCCAACCTGGGTAGTATATGGATTGTAACCGCCGAAAAAACCGCCAGGTATCCTTGTCATCCATATATCGTCCCTGACATGTTCCCATTCCCTTATCTCCTCTGCCCCGCTGATGACCGCCGCCCCCGGCGCCTGGGAACGGTATACAATCCGGTTCCGGTCAGAGGTTCCGCCATTTTTAGGGTTCACACACTCCCGGTATATTCCCGGAGCCACAATGACCGTATCACCGGGCCGGGCAGCTTCTGCGGCCTGGCTGATCCTGCGAAAAGGCGCCTGTTGGGAACCGTCACCCCATAACGGTCCATCTGCAGATACATAATAATTCATAACATACCCTCCTTCAATATAATACTGACTATTGCGCAGCAGCGCGCCTATCCCTTGACCGCTCCCTGTGTCAAACCGTTGGATATCTGCTCCTGGGCGGAAAAATAAGCGATTATGACCGGCAGGGAGCTGATGAATACAGCACACATGATGGCAGGTATGTTAACCGCTGCTTCTCCGTAAAAGTTCTTAAGGCCAACAGGAAGCGTCATCCTGTCCTTGCTGTCAACCAGCGTCATTGCGTATATGAACTCATTCCATGTATGGAGGATATCATAAATAATGACCGTGGATACAGCCGGTTTGGCCAGCGGCATGATGATCCGTCCATACAGTGAAAACGGTCCGCACCCGTCTATGATGGCCGCTTCCTCTATCTCATGGGGTATGTCCCTGAAAAACTGGGTTATTATAACCGTGGAGATTGGAATGCTGAAGCTTACATACGGACCAATCAGGGCAATCAGATGATTGTAAATATTCAAATCCTTGGAGATGACATAAATCGGTATCAGCGTTGTGTGTACGGGAATCATCATACCTATCATGATGACTGCAAATAATAATTCAGCCCCCTTAAAACGCAGCTTGGATATGGCAAAGCTTACCATGGTGGAGCAGATGACAACCAGACACACCGCTGAAACACACACAATGATGCTGTTGAGGAAATACCGTAAAAAATCGCCTGTAAGGACCAGCTTGAAATTGTCCAGGCAGAAGGACGCCGGAAGCCCCCATGCGCTTCCAAAATACTCCTTTTGGGTTTTAAAGGATGTCATGACAATGAATATGAATGGATATACAGTGACAACTGTTATGGCCAGACATAAAAAGTACTGAAACACACGGAATATCCCCTTTAAAAGACCTGCATTACCGTTCATCCAGCCTTCCTCCTCCCTGTCCTGCCGGACCCGCTGCCAATATCCCCAAATGCCGCGGTTGCACCATAGTACACAATGGCAAACGTACCGCAGAACAGGAACAGGAAACTGGCAATGGCGCTGGCATAGCCCATGTTCCAGCCCTGGATTCCCTGCTTATACAGATAGGTTGCAACTAACTCGCTGGCGCCTCCCGGACCGCCTCCCGTCATGATCCAGATTAAATCAAAATACTTTAAGGAACCCACAATATTCAGAAGGGCAGCCGTACGTATGGTGGGCAGCAGCAGGGGAAAGGTCACATTCCAGAAACACTGCCAGCTGTTGGCCCCATCCAGCATGGCTGATTCCATCAATTCGCCTGGCACATTGGTCAGGCCGGCCTTCAGCAATATCATATAAAATGGGATGAAGGTCCAGCAGATCACAATCAGCACACATGGCAGGGCATAGGCCGGCTCTCCCAGCCACCCTTTAACCATGCCGCCTTTTCCAATCCCGCGCAGGACAGCCTGAAGAAGACCGAAATTAGGGTCATATATCAGGTTCCATAATATACCTGTGGCCGAAGTGGAAAGAAGCACAGGTAAAAACCAGAGCGCTTTAAAAATACGCACGCCTTTCAGCCTGGAATTAATCAGCAGCGCCAGTATCAAGGCCCCGGGCAGCTGGATACAGATGGATGTTACCATTAACACCAGATTATTCTTAAGGGCATGCCATACATTGGGGTCATGGACCAGACGGATCCAGTTATCCCACCCTGCCCAACCAGTGGACATGATGCCATTCCAGTCCAGAAAGCTGAAATAGATTGTTTTGGCAATGGCAAACACATTATAAAAACCATAGAACAGCAGGGTCGGCGCAATAAACACCAGGATGGTCAGAACACGTCTGGCAGATATAGGCTTGCCCTTATCCTGACCAGGGATGCAAAGCCCTGTTGTCTCCGTATTATCAGACATAGGCCCTCCTTTGCCTTATACATATGAATGAACTATCATTTAAGCGGTCCGTAACAATCAACAGCTGCCCGTTCCAGGCTTGCAGCCACTTCCTCCGGGGTCATGGTCCCGCCATAAAGGGCCTGCGTATAGTCCTTGAATGCCTCACCCAGTTCTGCAACAAACTGCTGGTCATAGAAGTTCTGGGTCCAGTCAGCCTTAATCAGGTTGTCAAACTGCTCCTGGACCAGCGGGTCCTCAATCCTTACATCCTTTGCACCTGTAAAGCTGTTGCCTGCATCGATATAGTCCTGGCTGAAATCAGCATTGGTCAGGTAATACAGGAAGTCCGCTGCCATCTCCGGATACTCACACCGGGATGATATGGAGAATACGTTGCCCCCGGCAACAATGCCCACTTCCCCCGAGTCATTACAGGCCGGATATGGGAATGTGCCCACCTTTTCATAAAACTCCGCGTCCTCTGCCACACAGTTGCTTAAGAATCCATTGGTCATGATGAACATGGCCGCAACTTCATTATAAAACAGCATACGGCTACCGCCCGCATTATGGTCAATACCATTGGTCCCGTCCGGATAATAGCCCTTCCTGGAAAAATCCGCAAGACGCCGGCCGGCTTCTATGAAATACTCATTATCAAAGGACATGGTACGGTCCGAAAGCCCCTTTGACATCTCCTCTCCCCCCAGGTTCACACCCAGCATGGTGTATTCCAGAAGACCGGGCCACTTGTTCTTATTCCCTAAGGCAAAGGGGATGTATCCTGCTTCCTTCAGCCTCGCGCATACCGTATCCAGTTCTTCCCATGTCCTGGGCACATCCAGGTTAAGGTCCTTAAAGATCTCCGTATTATAAAATACAACAGAAGGCGCAATCCCGATACCCATCCCATAAATCCTGTCATCAAAGGTGGAAATCCCAAATTCAAAATCATAATACTCATCTTTATAGGGCGCGATTAAATCAGTGATGTCCGCCACCAATCCGTATTCAATATAGGACTTTAACACATCGCCGCCCCAGTTCATGAACACATCCGGGATGTCGGCCGCCCCTGCGCCCATTACTGTCTTAATCTTAGTCTTGTACGCATCGCTGTCAAGGCGGGTCTGCTCCACCGTTACATTCGGATAAGCCTTATTAAAACGGGCGATTGCGTTATCATACATCTGCTGGCGCACATCATCGGTCGCGCCGTGCCAGAAACTCAGGGTGTATGTCACATCACTCTTAATACCGGAATCCGCTTCCCGGAATCCGTCCTCCCCCGCCTTTGCAGGTGCAGTTTCTTGCGGTTCCACTGCCGCTGTAGAGGCAGGTTCCCCGCTGCCCGCACACCCCATCATACTGCTGCCCGCCAATACCGCTGCCATCACCATTGCCGCAAGTCTTTTCCTCATAATGTCCCTCTCCTTCTCATTTGCTCACATCATGTCCCTATGTGTTCCCTTCATGGTTCCCGTCCGCCACCTCAGATTCTTCCTTCAAAGCTCTTAAGCCGGCCATGACAAGTTCACGTATCATACAGGACCGTGAACGGTCATAGAACCATTCTTTCTTTTCCCTGTCCAGGATGGCTTCAATATCAGGCGTCACTACAAAAGATAATTTCTTCCGCCCGGAATCCATGAATATCACCTCCATTATCGATGGTTCAGAACCAATGAACCTGTATCAATTATAGTTCATAGGTTCTGAACCTGTCAAGGCTTTTGGCGTACACTTTTTTGTCTCTTTTAGTATCCTTTTTTGCTTGACAGAACGTATGAACCTGGGTATCATATGAACTAAGGAGGGATTGAATCATGCCTACAGAGAAGCCGCGCTATACGATTATTGTTGATAATGATTTATTAAAACAAATTGATGATTTCCGCTTTGAAAACCGCTTTCCAAGCCGTTCCGTCGCCACACTGGAACTGATCCGCCTTGGCATTGAACAGCTGCGCAGGGAACAGAAGGAACAAAAGTAAGCGGAAGGACATGATACCGGACATAATCCAGAATAGACATCAAAAGACGCCCATGCACCATCATTTAACCGATGATGCATGGGCGCTCCTGTACAGCAGGATTCATTTTATCCATAAAAAAGAGGAGGCGCCGGATCATCCAACCGGATGTCCGGGCGGCCCCCTCCTTCAACCTCCACTGCCATCACACGCGCTGCTGCGCCTGCCTTGACTCCTTATATACCTCAATCGCCTCCGTAATATTAGAAGCTGACCCGCCCTGAATAAGCCTGGACAGTTCAGAAAGCCTGTCCGGCTCCAGGAACTCCTTGCCCAGATAAGGGCCGAAGGTATCGGTAATCCGTATATTCTGCTGCTTGATGCTGCCCTCCAGCTCCCTCAAAGCCCTTGATGTGCCGTCCAATGCATCCTTAAGGCTGTCCAGGCGCGCCTTGTGGCTGGCTATTATTTCATCCGTGATGATGTTCTTTGTCACGTTCTCAAAGGTGTTCAGGGCGTCCTTTTTCTTAGAGGTAATCTCTGACAGTTCCTGTTCCACGCACGCTATCTCATCATCATATTTCTCAAGGTCATAGATATCCTCATTGCCATCCCGCTGGATCGTATGGGTGATGACCTTAATCTTCTTCTGGTTGGAGCGGAGGGTGTTGCGTATGGCCCGTCCCCGCTTTAAGGCGTCCTGGTGGCGGAGCCTTGTCTTATTCCCCACCAGCACATACAATCCCCCAAACAGCAGCACGTCCAGGAAATACACCGCGGCCAGGTACCACATCTGGCGTTCCGGCAGCAGGAAAAAGTATACCCCGCAGGGCACTGCCAGGAAACAAACGGTCAGGGTCAGGAGGAACAGCATGATTTCCTTCAGGCCTCCCGGATAATACAGCGCATAGTAAAATGTACTGTTACAGAATGACGGCACCCTTTCCTTCTGGAACAAGGTCCTCATCTGCACCTTTAAATCCCTGTTATGCTCCCTTAGCTCACTGGTCTCTTCGGCTATCCGCTCCTTCATTCCCCGGCTCTTGGCCTTCTCGCGTTTTGCCCTTGCTTTTTTCAGCCGCTCCTGCCCCTTGGCAATCTCCTTATCATAGCTGGAACTGATCTCCTCCAGCCGCTTTTTAACGGTCTGGTTAACAGCATCCGTAACAGCCCTGCCTGCTGTCTCCAGTTCCCGTTCCTGCTCCTCTTCCAATGCTTCCAGCTGACACGCCGTATTCTGGTCACAGTCCAGACGGTACACCGCATCCCTGGCGTCTGCCAGGAACTTTACATAATCCGTAATTGCCTGTCCCACCTGCATTTCCTCCTTATGGGAACTTTTGTAACTATGTATAGCTTACTACAAATCACCCCTTCGGGCAAGGGATGTTACAAAAAGTTCAAATATGACAGAAATATGTCGCCAAAAGGAGGATTTACAGGGATTCAGGACACTGTGGGGTGTCTGGAAACTGCCCTGCGGATGGGGTTAAGGCTTCATCCCCACGCCGCCCTGGATAAACAGGGTATCCCCTGTTATATACTTTGCATCATAGCTGGCCAGGAACACACATACCTTACCGATATCCTTCTGCGCATCCCCGTACCGTCCAAGAGGGATTTCATCCAGGTTTTTCTTAAACATCTCCGGATTTTCCTGCCCCCACTGGGCCAGCTTATCCGTCATGACCAGAGGAAGGACTACGTTCACATTAATATCATATGGCCCCCATTCATTGGCAGCCACCCTGGACAGGCCGCGGATTCCTTCCTTTGCGGCTGCGTAGGAGCTTTGTCCGGGCTTGCCGGAGATTCCTGCGCCGGATGCGAAGTTGATGACCGAGCCATGGGTTTCCTTCAGATATGGAAATGCATGCTTCATATAGAAAAAGGTTGCGTATAACCCGGAATAGATGGCCTTGTCAAAATCCGCCTGGGTGTGCTCCACCAGGGTAAGTCCGGAAGCCGAGGTCTGGGCGCTGTTAATCAGCACGTTCAGCTTGCCGAAATGCTCCACGCCTTTTTCAATGGCAGCCTTGACCTGGTCCTCATTGGAACCGTCCGCCACACAGATTACCACATCCGTGCCAAAATCCTTCTCCAGCTCAGCCTTTGTCTTTTCCATGCCTCCGGGGAAGATATCAGTGAGGATCATGCTGGCCCCCTCATCTGCAAACGCCCTGGCCACGCCCCGGGCGATTCCGCCGCCGCCTCCGGTAAGCAGTACAACACGGTCTTCCATTCTTCTTAAATGCTGCATAAACATATCCTCCTTCTTAATAATCCGGAGCAGGCCAGGACAGATTGCCGGGCGTGCCCCAAAAACCAATTTTCAGAAAACTCATCGTGATTACCATTATAGAAGAGAATATTTTTTTGTCAACATCATATTTTTTTCGTTAATTAATTATTTATCATTGAATATTTCCTTATATATTCAGACTTTTTATAATTATACGGATGTAAATTCGCCCATTTTCTCCTAGATTTTTACTAAAATTTTTTCAGATTGTAGATATATTTAACAATTTTTTTGAGCTTTATCTAGGCCAGCGCTCCCTGGCACAGGGCAGCGCCTCAAACGCACCGTGGGGTTCCGTCTGATACCAGTAGGCCACGGAAGATAAATCGTCCTGCCGTTCAAACAGTCCCCGGTCACTGACCCCAATCTGCTGGACCGTAACCCGCAGGTCATGGTCAAAGATAACCGGATCCATGAGATGCCACCTGTAAAAGGAACGCATGGGAGGACAGTCGTCATTATGGTATGGATTACGGATATCCGCATCATGGGCAGAATAAAAAGGATATCCTAAAAAAGGGGAGTTATAGTTCGTCTCCACGGTCCGGCCGTCCTCCTGGCGTGCAAAGCTCCAGGAACCGCCAAAATAATCCTCCATCCCGGTCCCGCATATGGTGGGGTATTCCCTGTCCCCGTCAATGTAGAATTTCACTTCCCCTTCCCCCCACCAGTAACGCTCCAGGGTACTTAATGCAATGAAGGTCCCTACATAATGTCCCCTTCCCCTGATATGATCCGCTATGACATAATCCTTTCCGGGGGAAGTGATTCTCTCACGCCTCCATTGGGCATGGAAATACGCCGTGTCATCCGGAATATGGTCATAAAGGCAATAATCAATCTGGTAAAAAAAGGCCGGAACCGGATCCGCGTGCTGGTTCACAAGTTCAATCCGCGCGCCTGCCCGGAACGGCATCGGGAAATAGCAGTTGAATCCCCTGGCCGGGGCCACCGTGACCGGGACAGAGTCCACCCTGTAATCCGTCCCAAAGCCGCAGCAGAAAAAGTCCCCCAAAGGGCTTTCCACGGAAGGCGCGGTCTCATCATCCCAGTACATGCGCAGTACCAGGTCCCTGAGCACATAGCGCTCAGCATCGGATGTTTTCCGGTCCACGGTCATCCAGATATGGTTGATCACGCCCGCGCCTTCTATCTCCCCCAGGACCACGCTCTCTCCCGGCTGTATATCCTTAAGGCATGGGCTGCCCTTCCTGGACGGCCCCAGCGGCCCTGCGGCCATGCCGCCTTTTCCTTTTTCCCCTGTTGGGTTCTCCGCGTTAATGGCCCTGCTTCTTCCATGCCGTAACATGGGAAGGGCGCCCAGCATACCTGTCATTGAATATTCAAACATTGTATCCTCCCTGTCCTTAGAGCGTGTTTGATAATCCGCTCCCGTCTTTTCCCCTACCCCTTCACCGCTCCGGCCGTCATGCCCTCTGCCACCCACTTATTCAGCACAAAATACACAATCATGGGCGGAAGGATTGATACGGCAATGGCCGCGTACGTGGAACCCCAGTCCACATTCCCAAAGGCCCCCACATAATCCTTAAGGCCCAGGGCCACTGTCTTGGCCGCCTGCTCGCTGATGAATGTGTTGGCGAATATGAAGTCGTTCCATATAAAGATACTGTGCATGGACGCCACCGTAATCACCGTATTCTTGGCCAGCGGGAAAACAATGGAGGTAAAGGTGCGGTATGGGGAGCAGCCGTCCACAATGGCAGATTCTATCAGCTCATTGGGAATGAAGCTGTAAAAGCTGACAAACAGCATGACGGACAGTGGCAGCGCAAATCCCACCTGGGGCAGGATCAGTGAAAAGCTGGTGTTGAGTATGTGCATCCTGCTGTAAAAGATAAACAGGGGAATCAGGGTTATCTGAACCGGAATCATGATTCCGAACGTAAAAAACGCATAAATCCTGCCCGTGAGCCTGAACCTGAATTTAGAAATCGCAAACCCAGCCGTGGCGCTCAGGAAAACAATGAGGACAATGGAAACCGCTGTGATTTTAAAGCTGTTCCACATGTATCCCAGGATTTTCCCGTCTGAGAATATCTTAATATAATTTGCCAGGGTAGGTGATTTCGGCAGGGCAAACGGTGCTGCGGACAACTCCGTAGTGGGCTTGATGCTTGCCAGGAACAGCCACAGCACAGGATATAGCTGCACCGCCAAAAACAGGCATATAACAACCAGGAATATTACTTTTCCAATCTTCTTTTTAGCCATGTCAATGTCCCCCCGCGTGTTTTTTCTTTTTTATGAATGTCTTTTCCTCCGACATCACCGCCCGGAGCAGGGCAACCACCAGGATACTTTCTATGATGATGAACACGGACAGCGTGCTTCCATAACCATACTGGTTGCTGGAAAATGCCTTCTTATACATATAGGTGGACATCAGCTCGCTGACATTGCCCGGGCCTCCATTGGTCAGGAGGAACGGTATGTCAAATCCCCTCAGGGCGCCGGTCAGGCACATGGTCAGGGTGAGAAGGATGATCTGACGGATCATGGGAAGCTTAATCCTAATCAGCAGCTGCCAGTCCGTTGCCCCATCCACCCTGGCCGCCTCCATGACTTCCTTATCCAGGGAAATCAGGGCCGCGTAGAAGATAACCATATACATCCCGGCAAACCGCCATCCCTCCGGCAGGGATACGGCTGCAAGGACCGTCTTGATATTTGTAAGCCAGCTGATGCTGCGGATGCCAAAAACATTCAATATCTGGTTAATCAGGCCCACGGGTTCGGTGGCATACATGCTTCTGAACAGCTGGGTAACAGCCACCGTAGTAATGATGCACGGAACATAATATAAGGTTTTAATCAGGGCAACATGCTTTGTCATATAGGTAAGCAGCACTGCAAATATAAGCCCTATCATCAGCTGCATGGACACCACGATGACAAGGTATATCAGATTATTCACAAAGGCGGTATAGAAGACAGGGTCCCTGAACATATGGATGTAATTATCAAGGCCCACGGACTTTCTGGCGCCAATGCCTCCCCATTCCATAAAACTCAGCCGGATTGACTCCTCAATCGGATAAAACACAGCCAGTATATAAAACAATAAGCCTGGCAGAAGAAATACACAGAACGCCTTCCTGTCCCTTAAAATGCCCATATCCCATTCCCCTTTCCATACCGGCTGCCCCGGGAATCCCAGATACCCGCGGCAGCCATACAAGCCTTCTATTTAACATTGGAAGCAATGGCATCATCCACAATCTTTATAAAGTCATCCACTGTCATGTCGCCGGCTGCCAGCAAAAGCATGTTATCCTGCATCACGGTATTTGTGTCCACATCCAGATACGTATCCCATGGCTTCAGGAAATTTTCCCCTGTCTTTTCCATGTCTTCCCGGATTCGTAAATACAGGTCCGTAAACTGGATGTCTCCCGGCAGTTCTGTCTTGATGGGTGACATCTGCATGCGTCCGGCATAAATCTTACCGTAATTCTCAATCACATACTTTATGAAGTCCTTGGTCTTAGCGTCAAAGGTCTGTGTGTTGAACGCCATGCCGATTCCTGAATTGACACAGAACTCATTGGCTCCTGTTTTTGCGCCTTCTGCAGTCGGAAGATAGAAGTAATCAACCTTGCCTGCGTTGTACGCTTCAAGCATGGCGGCCTGCTCCCAATCCCCTATATAATACATGGCCGACTTTCCGTCCAGGAACATGGACTGGGCCGTGGCGTAATCCGTCGCCCCGAAGCCTTCATTAAAATATTGTCCGATTTCCTGTAAGAATTCCACGGCCTGCCTGCCGGTTTCATCCCCCATGGAGGCCTTTCCGTCCCTCAGGTTAATGATGTACTCATTCCCGGTCATCCTGAACGGCATCATTGCAATGTAGCGCTGTACCGGCCACCGGTCGATTCCGTCTACGGAAATCGGTGTAATGCCATTGTCCTTAAGGGTCCTGCAGACATCCAGCCATTCATCCATGGTCTTTGGCACCTCGACGCCATTTTCCTTAAATATATCTTTATTGTACCAGATCATTTCCACATGATATTCCAGCGGCAGGGTGTACATGGAACCATCCGTAAATTCCTGATAGCGCAGGGCGGTTGGATAAAACCTGTCATAAAGACCTTCATCCTGTAAGAACTTCTTCACGTCCACAAGATATCCTGCATCCACAAGTTCCTGGCAGTAAGGGTCTGCGTCAATATCAATGATGTCCGGCATCTGTCCGCCTGCAATCAGGGTCTTAAGCTTCTGGAGGTAGGAGGGCCTGTCCGCCGTTGTCTCAACCTCTATCTTCCATTTTCCTCCCTTTTCCTTGCCGTACTGCTCGGCAATCTCCCTCATGGTCAGGTCTATTTCCCCGTCCACAGGTCTGGAGGCAAACCATTTGACCACGGTCACATCGCTGTCCGCGTTCCCTTTCCCATTCTCAGAAGCCCCGGACGGACTGCCTGATGACGTCCCCTGGCCGCAGGCCGCCATGGTCAGCATGGCTGCTGCTGTTAATACGATTGCTAACATTCTTTTTTTCATATTCTCTTCTCCTTCTCTGCATTATGATCATTTGACTTTTATCTGACATCCGCTGACAGCCGCCGTACCCCCCACTGTATAGATACCGGCAAGGCCGCCTTTATGGTCGTACATCCTGGTGGACATGGCCATCCGGTCATTCACATATAGCACACACAGGTCATCCTCCCGGAAAATCCTTATATGGTATGTATCTGCTGCCGGAAGCTTCCTTGAAGTCTCAATCTGGCATGGGATATCGCCCTTAATCTGCCACTGGTAAACGCCCTGGCCCGACCTTGGCCACATATCCCATGCAGCCGTGCGCCGCGACAGGTCCATCCTGAGGAAATAACCGTTTTCCATTCCCGTATCCGTGTGCAGCGCCACACCTGTCTCTGCGGATTGACCGGGGGTAATGGTGAGATCCAGTTCAAATCCCTGTTCCGGAACCGGAAACAGCACGGCGCCCAGGGTTTCCGACTGGATGATGGTTTTCCCCGCCTCTTCTCTGGCGGTACAATGATAATAACATAAATCATTGACGGGCAGTACCTGGTTATAGAAATCCTTCATTGCCTCCGTGGGTTTCACGCTTAATGTCCCGTCCGGTTCCTGGACAATCTCATGTGCGACCATGGTGCCGCCCCACTCCCAGGGACCGTAATCATTATTCCCGGCCTTACTTGCAATCCATCCGAATGCAAACCGCTTCTGACCGTCAAAAGCAGTCTTGATTGCGTAATCCGCCCTGGTGTCAAACACATCATCGTCCGGAATCTCCCACGGCCCGTCCAGCGTCCTGGCCATTCTGTAATGCGTGGTAAAGCGGTCTGAAAATGTGGAGAATACAAGGTACCACCAGCCGCCCATCTGAAAAACCTCCGGACATTCCATTGTCACATACATCTCCGGGGCGTAAAACGGTTCTTCATAGGTCCAGTTGACCAGGTCCGTTGATTTGCACAGGGCCGTACAGCCGCCCCGGTGGGCGCCGCCGCCCTTTTTCCTGGCAGCCAGCAGCATCCAGTAATTGCCCTCTTCCTCATTTTTAAATACATATGGATCCCGCCAGTCAAATGACTCATACATGCTGTCATCTGCCACAAACAGAAAATCCTCATCCGTCTCCCAGTGGATCAGGTCCCTGCTGAACGCCCTCATTACGGACTGCACGCTCTTGCCATGAATCTGGATATCCGCATTAAACGCAGTGTAGAACGCATAATATTCATTCTCACCCTTCTTAATCACGGAACCTGTGTAAATGTTCTTATTGGGACGGTCATCCCCTCCTCTTGCAATGGCCTCGCCCTGGTACTGGAATTTCCTGCAGTCCTTTGTCGTGGCCAGGTGCCAGGTTGTCTCTTCTGCGAACTCACCCGGGTTAATCCTGGGATCATGCAGGTAGTATGCATAGTATGTGCCGTCTTCGTAATATGGTATCAGGTCACCTACCCATGCGTTGTCTGGTTTGAAGAATAATTTATCCATTTGCCCCATCCTTTATAGTTACATTTTTCTTTCATTTGCACTTTTATTTTAGTTAATGCACACATTATTGTCAATGTATTTAGGGTGCTGCTCTATGAATTTCGTATACATATACAGTGAATCCTGTGGTTTATTATGAATTTAACACAATGTCTGTGGTTATATTAATAAAATTTATGTGTGCATTTGCACCCATCGTTGCACACCTTCTGTTTTATATATCCCATTCCTTGCGATGTTACATTTGAACACAAAAACTGTTTGCATTTTCCCCAAATGCACATTATAATATGCTTATAAATAACTTCAGGAGGTTGTCATATGAACTGTACCATACAGGACATTGCCCATGAATTAAACATATCACGAAACACGGTCTCAAAAGCCCTTAATGGAAAAGGCGGGGTTTCGGAGGAAACCAAACGGTTAATCTTCGAAAAAGCCCGTGAAATGAATTACAGGAATATCTTAAATGAAACATCCGTCCCTGCATCCTCATCCTCCCAGGGAACCATTCTTTTCCTTACAAAGGCATCGGCAGACTACTCTGAATTCTGGGTCAATGTCATGAAAGGGATTGAATCCGTGCTTACCCCCTGCGGATACACCCTTACCCTGGGCATCATCACGGATGAAGAGCTGGAAAAGAAACAGTTCCCTCCCATTGTCTATGATACCTCCATCCAGGGCATCATCATGGTTGAGATATGCAGCCGTGAGGCCTGCCAGACATTAATCGAAACAGGCATCCCATGTGTGACCGTGGACATGCCCAAAGAATATGAGAACCTGATTGGCAGGCTGGATATCATCACCATGGAAAATAAGTCCAATGTAAAGCGGATTGTCAAGCTTCTGGCAGATAAGGGAAAACGCCGTTTTTCCTTTGCCGGAGATATATACTCCTATAATGTGGGCCGCGGATTCCAGGAACGTTTTGACGCGCTCTGCGAAGCCTTGAATGAGCTGGAGCTTCCCCTTGACCAGGCCCACTCCCTGCTCTATGAAACTAATAACCAATATATGGATTTTCCCTATCTTGTCAATAAGCTCAAGTCCATGGAAGGGCTTCCTGATGTCTATATATGCGGCAATGACTGGACAGCCATACAGGTCATGCACGCCATACAGTTCCTCGGACACCGTATTCCCGAGGAGGTTGCCTTTGTGGGTTTTGACGACATCAACCAGTCAGCCAAATGTAATCCTCCGCTGACAACCATACACACACCCAAGGAGCAGCTTGGCATAGCGGCCGCCAACTGCCTGCTGACCAGGATCAGGACACCCAGGACACCCTGTGTTTTCTCCCAGTATTCCACGGAGCTGATCATAAGGGAGTCCACAGATATATGACCTGCCGCCATTGAATCTTTCTCCTGAACCTTTACCTGAACCTTTGCCTGAACCTTTAAATTGCTGGGAAATAAATATAAATCCTTTTAAAACCTGGAATTAAATGATATACTAAACCTCAGACGCAAAATTGTTCACAGAAGCATTGCCTGATACAGCAGGAAAATATAAGAAAGAAGGAGAAGCCTTATGTTCAGAATGTGGGGAAAATTAATGAAGGACAACCATCTGTTACAGGATACCGTGATATGCATATCAGACTACTCCCTGTCCAGGACCCAGATGGTTTTTGACTCCCTGGACTCCATCTGCTACGAGTTCAATCTGGAAAAGCCCATGTGGCTGGACTCTACTGTAAAGGATTTTAAATATCACGATAAAGCCCGTTTTTCACAGGATAATTTTATCGAATCCATTGACTTTGATTATCTTGAGATACAGGTTATTGAAGAGTAGATGAAACCAGTCTTTTGATACTGCAATTGAAAAGCCGCCCTGCTGACTTACATCATCAGCAGGACGGCCTTTTATCCTTTATGGATTTACCGTGCCAAACAGTCCATTACAGCCTCTTAAGCAGCTCTTCCCTCTGCTCCTCATATCCAGGCTTGCCTAACAGTGCGAACATATTTTTCTTATAGCTCTCCACACCCGGCTGGTTAAACGGATTAATACCCAGAATATAACCGCTTACGCCGCAGGCAAATTCAAAGAAGTAGAACAGTTCTCCCAGATAGAACGCATTCTGCTCCGGTACCTTAACCATCAGGTTCGGTACATTGCCGTCCGTGTGAGCCAAAATCGTGCCGTTCATGGCACTCTTATTAACAAAATCCACGCTCTTCCCAGCCAGGTAATTCATTCCGTCGGTATCCACGTCTTCTTTATTCAGGAGAATCTCTTCCGGAGATTCCTCCACATTGATTACTGTCTCAAACATGATACGTGCTCCGTCCTGGATGAACTGTCCCATGGAGTGCAGATCCGTGGTCAGATCCACTGCTGCCGGGAAAATGCCTCTCTGATCCTTGCCCTCGCTCTCACCATAGAGCTGCTTCCACCACTCGGACACATAGTGAAGGCTTGGCTCATAGTTGGCCACGATCTCAACTGATTTGCCTTTGCGAAGCAGGATGTTGCGCACTGCTGCATAAAGCAGGGCAGGGTTGGACTCATATGGGGTCTCCAGCGCTTTCTTCCTTCCTGAAGCAGCGCCTTCCATCAATTTATCAATATCCGCTCCACTGACCGCGATTGGCAGAAGGCCTACAGCTGTCAATACGCTGAATCGCCCGCCTACGTCATCCGGTACAACGAATTCCTCATATCCTTCTTCGTCCGCCAGATTCTTAAGGGCGCCTTTAGCCTTGTCTGTGGTTGCGTAGATGCGCTTGTTAGCCTCTTCTTTGCCATACTTTTCAATCAGCATCTCCTTGAATACACGGAATGCGATTGCCGGTTCAGTGGTAGTGCCTGACTTGGAAATGATATTGATGGAGAAATCCTTTCCTTCCAATACCTGCTTTAAATCATGGATATACTTGCTGCTGATGCTGTTGCCCACAAAATAAATCTCAGGTGTCTTACGAACGCTCTTAGGTAACACATTATAAAAGCTGTGTGACAGAAATTCAATGGCCGCCCTGGCTCCCAGATAGGAACCGCCGATTCCCACTACTAAAAGGACATCAGAATCACCCTGAATCTTGGCTGCCGCCTTCTTAATCCTTGCAAACTCATCCTTGTCATAATCCACAGGCAAGTCAATCCATCCCAGAAAATCGCTGCCTGCTCCCGTCTTACTGAGCAAGGTTTCCTTTGCACTCATTACCGTGGTCTTAAAGTTGGCCATCTCCTCAGCAGATATGACTCCCGCTGTCTTGGAATAATCAAATGTTACTTCCTTTACCATAATTCGCGCTCTCCTTTTCTTATGTCCATGGACGGACATCCAAGCCGATCCATGCCTCTATCTATTGCGGTAAAGCCGCTTATCGTTTAAATTATACCATATCCCGTCTTATAATTCTATTTCTTTCTAATTTATGGATTCGATTTTCAAGTTCCATTTTCAGGACTTATTCTGAAAATGGTTTCCTGGAAATCTTTCTATGAAATAAACTCCTTTAACAATTCCCCAAGCATCCGCTTCTGGTCCGGATTCAGATCCTGAAGCCAGTTATCCTTGGACTTGTCCTCCTGTCTCTCCCTGCTGGCAGCTGTCTGCTCCAGCCCGCGTCTGTTGTTATTATTTGAACGGCGTTCCCTTCCAATGGAGCGTACAGGCGCCGGTTCCCTGCGCTCCTCCTCTGCTGTAACGGCAGGCACATGCTCCGCACTGCCCTCGCGGTTCATTCTCGGCCACATCACATTTTCCATATAATCCTGTAAGCAGGTGAGAAGCTGCTGGCGCTTGGCCTCCAGATTCACCCCATAATCCACCAGCATGGTGAACATGCCTGCCAGGATACCGATGGAGCCGTAAAGAACAATATAATAATTATCACTTCTATACCAATAAGAGAGGAATGCTGCCCCGCCGCCTGCCAGGAAGCAGAGAAGTGTCAGCTGCCCTGACAGGTTGTCCAGTCCTCTTGCAGTCATTCCTGCCGTACGGAGGCTGTACATCTGGCGTTCCAGATAAACACGTGTGTTGCTCATACCCTGATTAATTCTATATGTATCCTCTGCATTCTGTTTCAAATTACGCAGACACTTGTTCTTGGTCAATGCCATGTTGGTACTCTCTTTAATTAATCGTTTGTAGAAGCTTCCCGCCATCAGCCGGCTGAATACCCCCGCCAGGCAGATTGCTGCCAGCACATACAGTGCCTTTCCTGTTTGTAAAAAGCTCATCATTGTAAAAGCCCCTTTCTTCTTCCCGGATTCCTTCCAGTTACTATACTATTATTGACGGTATCTGATTGGCGGCCGCATTGCCGCAGGCGCCATTGTCCGTCGTTTGGGAAATGCCCCTGCAGTCAGGCGTTTCCCGGTAAAGTCTATTATAGCAACGGATTTTGATTTGGGAAGTTGAGAAAGCCTAGAATCGTTCGCCAAATTCTCCTAAAAAACGATCCTGAAAGGTAAGATATCCCTTAAAAAGCCTGTATATTAAGGCCCTGTCTCCTCCTTCCCTGACAAACTCCTTCTCCCAATCCGGTCAATAATCATGCCTGCTGGAACATATAGTTTAAATTCCATCCCCTGTCCATGAGATATGATATATCTGCTTAACCCGGCAATTGAGAGGCCAAACGTAAGGTTCAGGTGTCAGCCGGACCCGCCTGGCATCACTGAAAAAACTGGGCCGTATATAGCAGGGGGATAAGCGCAGCGCATCCTATCTGTACTGTGGACGCTGCGGGCGGCAGATGACCGCAGGAATCTGTCCCTGGTTTTATGGAAGCCGGGAATACGGACGGGCCGGAACGTAGGGGAGGGTCGGAATTGGGTGGGGCAGATTGATGTTGGGGGGATTGGCGTTGGGATGATTGAAATTGGGAGGATTGGCTTTGGGAGGATTGGCTTTGGGGGGATTGGCTTTGGGAGGGGGTTGCGTTAGGAAGATTG